>OHQZ01000377.1_pt1 | contig 19506 bp, 17 predicted proteins | sample 1578281 | NCBI WGS metagenome assembly OHQZ01 (sample SAMEA3879589, study PRJEB24766) | human gut metagenome | biome: human-associated habitat; feature: feces | place: USA | collected 1985/1987
AGGTTGTATAGACGAAGCAATTTTTTTTATCCGGTAGAAAAATCTTTAACTGAACAACTTTCTGTTTATCAGAAATATCATTAAGTTTCTGCAGCATCTCCTTTACATCTATTCCAAGAATTTTATAACAATAGACTAACTCATAATCTGTTACGATGCGGGAATTATTTTCAATTTTACTTATTATTTGTTGGTCTATATTTATATTAATTCCGTTGGAGGAAATGCCACCTTTCTTCTGAATATACCGCCTACCAGGGAAGGGATTTTCCATGAAAATGATGTGAAACGGCTGGAAGAAATGGGAGATTACCTGAAGGCGGTGTTTGCCCGTAATCTATTGGAAGAAGCCGGGATATGCGTTGACAGCTGGGAAGAGGGATACGATATTGAAGCGGTTAGAAGAGATAATTATGAGCAGTTCTTTAAGACGGAAGATGGAATCAGAAGTGCGGATATTAAAGTTTCTTTTCCCCATCCGGTCAGTGTTTCCCATGTGGTGTTGAAAGAAAACATCCGTATGAGTCAGAGAATAGAAGGTTTTGAAATTAAGGATGATAAAGGGCATGTTTTGTATCAGGGGAGCACAGTGGGATATAAAAAGATTGCGGTATTTCCCAGGACAGCGGTTAAGGAACTGCACATACATATTACCGATGCCCGGGTATGTCCTACGCTGGCATTCCTGGGAATTTATTAGTTGATGCATGAAAGCATTTACAATATTAGCATATATCAATTAGTTTTTTATGGTATATTTGTGGGCCGGGAACGGGCAATATTACGGTTGATTTAATTCCTGAGGGATAGCTGATATTGCTTGGGAGACATTCCGGTCTGCAGGGAAAACGTTCTGGAGAAATTTGAATAATTGTGGAAGCCGGCGGCATAGCAGGCTTCGCAGAGACGATAACCTTTTCGCAGGTATTCCTGCGAAAGGGCTATTTTTTTTGCCAGAATGTATTGTTGGAGCGAAATACCGGCAATTTTTTTGAAACAACGGTTTAAATAGCTGCTGTTATGATGCAATGCGTCGGCCAGCTGCTGGACGGAAAAGGTATCCTCAGTCAGGTGGTTTTCGATATAGGCAAAGGTCTCGTTAATCAGGGCAGGCATAATCTGCCTGAAGTGGGAAATATTACTATTCGGGTTGTATTGATTTATTTTTACAAGGAGTTGTTTACTAAGGGCTTCCAGTAAAATATCACTGCCAAAAGCGCTGGAGTGCTGGGCATCCTCCATTGCACGGGTGAGGGAAAGAAAATGTGCAAGCTCTTCGCTGTCCAGATGGACAAAGTTAATTTCGGTGGGTGCTACCCGATTAAAAATAGAGTCGAGGTCTGTCTGTCCGCTGGAAAATCCAGGAATAATATGACTTCGAAAGTTAATTACTACCCTGCAATAGGGCGCATTGTCAAGAGGATGGACATGATGGAATGCATGGGGAGGAATAAAGAACAGATCTCCGCGTTTCATTTCTTTTGCAGAAGTTTCCGTATAGAAGCAGGCATTCCCTTCCAGCATCAGAAAAATTTCATATCCATCATGATTGTGAAAGGTCATGGTATAATCGACCGAAATGGAGGCATCTTTATACTGGCAATCAATATCGGTGCCTAAAGTCAACAGTATTTTTCGAAATTCAGACGGCATATTTTGCAACTCTTTTCTTTAAGATATTTCATTATATCACAAAATGCACAAAAAGTCGAATTTCGCAAAAAAATAAGTCATAAATTTGGTATTAAACGAAGCCTGTACCATGATAGGATACAAACAAATTTAAGGACGGAAAGAAACAAGGAGGAGAAAACATGCAAAAGAAACGAGCAGGGAATTGCCGGATGGGCTCTGAAAACCATCTGCTGGTACGGATCTGGAACTGCAGATGGTTATATGTAATGCTTTTGCCGGTATTGCTTTATTACATCATATTTAAGTATGTACCGATGTATGGCATTACCATGGCATTTAAGGATTACAACGTATTTAAAGGTGTATTTGAAAGCCCGTGGTGTGGTTTTGATGTATTTCAGAAAATTTTTGATAATAAAAATTTCTGGTTGGTGGTACGGAATACATTGAGTCTAAACCTGTTGACGCTGGCGGTCAGCTTTCCGCTGACGATTATCGTATCCCTGATGCTCAATGAAATCATGAGTGCAAAATTCAAGAAGGTGACACAGTCCATTCTATATTTGCCGCACTTTGTTTCCTGGGTTGTAGTTGCCGGAATTGCGACCAACCTGTTTTCACAGCAGGGTGGAACTGTTAACCATATTTTAAACATGTTGGGAGCTTCCTCAATTCCATTCTTGAGCGACGAAGGATGGTGGATATTTACATATGTCATTTGTAATGTGTGGAAGGAAATCGGCTGGGGGACAATTATTTATCTGGCGGCGCTTACCGGGGTAGATGAATCTCTTTATGAAGCTGCTTATCTGGATGGCGCTACCAAATTCCAGAGACTGATTTACATTACGCTTCCATCCATCAAATCAGTAATCGTGACAATGTTGATTTTACAGATTTCCAAAATGATGACTATCGGCCTGGATGCGCCGCTGCTGTTAGGCAATAACAAAGTAATAAATGTGGCGGAGGTAATAAGTACTTATACTTACCGGTTAGGTATTGAAAGCGCAAAATACAGCGAATCGACAGCAATAGGCCTGTTCCAGTCTGTTATCAATATTATCATACTGTTTGCAGCGGATAAATTTGCGAAAGCAATCGGTGAAGAAGGAATTATTTAGGGAGGATGGGAATGAAAAAGAAAAAAAGAATTACTATTGGTGTGTTTTTTAACTATCTGATACTGACTATAATTACTTTTTGCTGTCTGTATCCTTTCCTTAATGTTATTGCGTATTCCTTCAGCGGGTACAATGCAGTATTAAGCGGAAAAGTAACTTTTTACCCGATTGATTTTACATTGGATGCTTATAAGGAAATTCTTAAAAGATCACAGATATGGCTGGCGATGAGAACGACGGTTGTAGTGACAATCATGGGAACGGCGTTGAGCCTGCTGCTGACTGTGTGCGCGGCTTATGCCCTGTCCCGGGATTATTTGCCGGGAAGGAAGCTGTTTACCGGATTCATCCTGTTTACCATGTACTTTGGCGGAGGCATGATTCCTACTTTTTTGGTAGTGAAGCAGGTGGGATTATATGACAGTATAGGAGCCTTGTTCATTCCGCAGGCAGTGAATGTATTTAACTTCATTGTTATGAGAACATTTTTCAGAGAGCTTCCCAGAGAGCTTGAGGAGGCAGCCCGAATTGACGGCGCATCTGACATACAGACATTGATTAAAATTATCTTGCCGCTGTCTTTACCTATTATTGCAACGATTGGATTGTTTTATGCGGTTGGGTATTGGAATGGTTACTTTGATGCATTGCTCTATATTCAGAACCCGGATAAATATACGTTGCAGCTGCGCTTGAGAAGTCTGCTTTTCGGTGATGAGCTGAATAACTCTGCAAATTTGGAGGGTGTGGGGACACAGGTTATGACACAGTCCCTGAAAATGGCAACAGTTGCGGTATCTACAATTCCGATACTTATCGTTTATCCCTGGCTTCAGAAATATTTCGTCAAAGGTGTCATGGTCGGATCGGTTAAGGGATAAGAAAGGCGGCAGAAACGGATGATGTTATATACGGATAACTCCAGAGGGCGCAATGGTGCCAAGGATCCTGCAGTTGTAAAGTTTCATGAAAAATACCTGCTTTATTATTCTATTATGCCTCCGCTTGGTGATGCAGGGCAAGGGTGGGATATCGGAATAGCGGAAAGTACAGATCTGGAAAACTGGACGAAAATCGGAGAGCTTGGGCGTGTTGGTAAGACGGAAGAAAAAGGAATCTGTGCACCAGGAGCCTTGATATATGGTGGGAGGGTGCACCTGTTTTATCAGACCTACGGACAGTTTGAAAAGGATTCCATTTGCCATGCATGGTCTGTGGATGGTGTACATTTTATCAGGAATGCTACGAATCCTATTGTGCAGGCACAGGGAGACTGGAACAATAAAAGAGCAATTGATGCGGATGTTGCAGTTTTTCAAGAGCAATTATTTTTATATTTTGCAACCAGGGATCCGGAAGGAAAGATACAGATGCAGGGCGTAACCAAAGCGCCGCTTGACGGGAAATTTGAGCGTTCAAGCTGGCAGCAGTGCTGCACCGAAGCTATATTGAGACCGACGCTTGAATGGGAGCAGGATTGTATTGAGGCCGCGGCCGCGCTGGTCCGGGAGGAAAAAATGTACTTGTTTTATGCAGGGGCATATAATAACAGCCCACAGCAGATTGGCGTGGCAGTCAGTGAGGATGGCATCCATTTTGAACGCCTGATGGAGGAACCGCTGCTTGCAAATGGGAAACCGGGTAGTTGGAATGAGTCTGAATCGGGACACCCGTATATTTTTGAGGATGAGGATAAAAGAGTATACCTTTTTTATCAGGGAAATAACGATGGTGGCGCTTCCTGGTATTTGTCCAGAGTAGAAGTCGGTTTTACTAATGGAAAGCCATATATTATGAAATAGAAGCATAACTGCTTTTATAAGGATATGAAAAAAGAATGATTGAAAAGGAAGGAAAACATGATGAGAGGAAATTTAAAAAAATGGATGGCGCTGATGCTTTCGACAACAATGCTTGCAGCCTGTATGACAGGATGCGGCAGCGAAGAAAAGGAGGCTGCATCAAAGAATGAGCCTGCCAAAGAAGAGGCTGCTGTAGAAAACACAGAGGTGGCAGAAGAAGCCAGCGGTTATCAGACAACCTATGGTTCCAAGCAGTTTGATGATGTGACCATTAAGGTAGAACTATGGGATCGCAGCAATGCGCCGGAAGGCTCCACAATTACTGACAATAAATGGGTGGATTATGTGAATCAGGAAATGGGAAAGGTGGGAATTAAGGTTGAGTTTGTACCGGTTCCCAGAAGTGATGAAATGTCCAAGATGCAGACAATGGTAGCATCTCAGACGGCGCCTGATATTACCATTACATATTCCTATGCGACTGCAGAAGATTATTTTAAACAGGGTGGAATCTGGAATCTGGCTCCCTTCATTGATGGAGAGGATCAGGCAAAGAATATAAAGGAATATATCGGAAAGGACGTACTTAATATTGCAAGGACTCCGGATAATGAATTATATGGCATTGTGGCCCGAAGAGCAACTACGGCAGCATGTAATATGTATTTAAGAAAAGACTGGCTGGATAAGCTGGGACTTGCCATACCCACCACACCAGATGAATTGTATCACGTGATTGATCAGATGGTAAATAACAATCCGGATGGAATGAAAGAGGTAATCGGACTGGAACCCTGGATGTTTTATAATCTGCGTATTGCGTTTTCCCAGGTCACAGAAGATCCGTTAATGTCCAGGGTTGCCAGTGGTGCTGATTATATTACGGAATATGCGGATCCGGGAAGCAAGGAATATTATAGGTTTCTGAACAAAGCTTATAACAACGGTTTGATGCATAAAGAGTATTTTGCTCTGAATGAAGACCAGTTTAAAAGTTATATTGTAACCGGTGCATTAGCATGCTTTGAAGCAAATGTAAACTTCGCTGCTGATCCGGTCAGGGGAAATCTGGTAAAAACATTGCAGGATAATGTTCCAGGTGCAGAATTGATATCTCTGCCTGCATTAAAGAATCCGAATGATGGCAAACAGTATAGCAGCGGGTATTGCCCTGGCGGCCTGATTGCTTTCTGTCCTCTGACAGCTGATGAAGAAACGGTTGAGGCCTGCATGACATATCTTGATTGGATGTGCACAAAAGAAGGCGGTTTTGCAATTTATCATGGTTTTGAGGGAGAACACTTTGAATATAATGAAGACGGGGTTCCGATTGCAAAGGATGTTGCATATAATGCGAAAGATAAAGACTGGCTCCGTCAGGATCTGTTCCTGACAGGAAATTCAGGATATTTTGCAACAGCGGAAGAGTTTAATGCAAGCCAGGCTGCAGAAGCTCCCGGATTTGAGGAATTTGTGACGCAAAGCTTTGAAAATTCATTAAGTGGGACAGTGATTAATGCAGAGGCCTATTCTTCCCCTTCTACCAGTGAATTGACGACAGATCTGGGGCTGGTAAGAGATGAGTATAAGGTTTCCTGTGTAACCTGTCCGGAAGACGAATTTGAAGCAACCTATGCAGAATATATGTCCGAGCTTGAGAAAGCAGGAATTCAGAAAATTATTGATGAAAGAATTGAGTATTTCTCTTCTATGGAATAAAAGGGCTTGGTTGTCGAAAGTTTGAGGGAGGAGCAGAGACATGTAGGTGTGGCTCTGCTCCTTTTTGAAAAAAGGGGATTAGGAACATGAAAAAAGTAAAACTCGGTATCATAGGAATCGGCGGTATGGGAAGCGGCCATGCCAAAAACATCGTTGCTGGAAAAGTGTCGGAATTAGAACTGACTGCTGTGGCGGATCTCCGGGATAGCAGAAGAATATGGGCAAAGGAAAATCTGCCGCAGGAAGTCCGCATTTTTGACGATGCGGAAAGCCTGATTTCTTCCGGATGCTGTGAGGCGGTGTTGATTGCAACACCTCACTATGAGCATCCGCGCATTACGATTCTGGCATTGGAAAACGGGCTGCATGTATTATGTGAGAAACCAGCAGGCGTGTATACGAAACAGGTACGTGAAATGAATGAAGCGGCAGCAGCGTCCAATAAGACGTTTGCAATTATGTTTAACCAGCGGACCAATTGTGTGTATCGTAAGATGAAGGAAATCGTGGATAGCGGCAAGATGGGGCAGATTAAGCGTGTGAACTGGATTATTACAAATTGGTATCGAACACAGGCTTACTATGATTCCGGAAGCTGGCGTGCCACCTGGGATGGAGAAGGGGGTGGGGTACTCTTGAACCAATGCCCGCATAATTTGGATCTGCTGCAGTGGATTTGTGGTTTGCCGGTGAAGGTGCGGGCATTCTGCCATAACGGAAAATGGCATGACATTGAGGTAGAGGATGATGTGACTGCATATCTGGAATTTGAAAATGGGGCGACCGGTGTATTTGTGACATCTACGGCGGATGCACCGGGAAAAAATCGGTTTGAAATTTTGTTGGAAAAGGGATGCCTTCTGTGCGAGGATGAAAAACTTACCTGTTATGAGCTGGATGTCAATGAACGGGAACATTGTTTTAGCGCGAAGGAAGGATTTGCAACACCATCCGGTCATGAGGCAGAGATAGAAACAGATGGGCAAAATCCCCAGCATATGGGGGTGATGCGGGCGTTTGCAGCACATATCCTGCATGGAGAGCCTTTGGTTGCTGCAGGAGAAGAAGGGATTAGAGGCCTGATGCTGTCTAACGCCATGCATTTGTCAAGTTGGACGGAATCCACAGTACAGATTCCTTTTGATGAAGAACGTTTTCTGGAACAGCTCAATGAAAGAAGGGCGTCATCGAAAATAAAGAAAAATGTTGTTGAAGCGACATTTGATACGGAAGGTACTTACGGGTCAAAAATCAGGGAATAAGAGAATTTATGATGGAGGAAACATAGAAATGAAAAACTTTAAAATACTGAAAAACTGTATTATCAGTGGGTTTGCGGATGAAATTGATAAAAGTGTGGATAATCAGATTGCACTGTTAAAGGAATTAAAGATAAGTCATGTGGAATTTCGAAGCGGAGATGGAAAAGGGATTGCAGAGTTTACCGTTGAAGAGGCGAAATCAGTGAAGGAGAAGCTGGATCAGAACGGCATCAGGATTTCCGCGTTGGGTTCCCCCATAGGAAAGATTGGGATTCTGGATGAGTTCGAACCACATTTTGAGGTCTTCCAGCATGTCTGTGAGCTGGCAAAAATTATGGGAACCGACCGTATTCGGATGTTCATGAAGAGGGCGAGCCTGCTCAATACCGGGAGGAAGTGTTGCGCCGGATGAGGATGATGGCAGAATATGCAGCAGCGAAAAATCTGATATTACAGCATGAAAATGAAAAGGGAATTTACGGGGATAATGCAGCAAGGTGTTTGGACCTGATGGAGGAATTTTATGGTCCGGCATTCCAGTGTACGTTTGATTTCGCCAACTTTGTACAGTGCAGGCAGGATACGTTGGAGGCCTATGATATGCTAAAACCATATATTTCCTATATCCATGTAAAGGATGCTATGTGGGAAGATGGCATGGTAGTTCCGGCAGGAATGGGAGATGGACATGTGGCGGAAATTTTAGAAAAACTGGATCAAAACGGGTATCAGGGTTTTTTGAGTCTGGAACCGCACCTTGCGGATTTCGCCGGGTTTAAGGGGCTGGAACAGTTATCGAAAGCAAAAGGGCGAAGCGACGGTGCGTCAGCTTTCTGTCAGGCATACGCTGCACTGGTGGGGCTATTGGAGAATGCTATATAGATATATTATCATAATTGGACCGGAAAGTTTAGCTGATTAAAAATAAGGAGTAAATGATGGAGTATATTAAAGGTAAGGGAGCGGAAAAAAAGTGTGACAATATAAAAATGTTCCATACCCATCATGCACCCGTAGGAGCGTGGGCCAGCCTGACATTTGGCTCTCCGCAAAAAGGCGTGAGTATTGACTTCCAGGAACCAAATGTAAAGGACTCGGGAACTTTATTGTTTGGAATGGCAAATGAGGACGAGGTATACACAATTGGATTTACGGAGAGAAAGGACACAACAGAAGAAAAACGAACCGGGGATAGAGAAGAGATAAAGACAAAAGGAGTTTATGAATCCTGGAATTTGTATCCGACAGAAGATATCAGGAGAACCCTGACGCCGTCAATGGACAGATATGAAGCTGGGAAGCTTTCGCTGACAGTTCATACGCCGTATGATGCATTGCCGGACCCGGAAGACGGTCAGATACCGGCGGTCTGTTGTCTGCCTGGGATTATTATGGATCTTATGGTAGACAATATTGCGGGGAAAAAGGACACTATGGCCTTTTTTGGATTTGTTTTTCGGGAACCAAAGAAAATATATGCTTCCCGGGAAGCAGGCCTTTGCAGTTTAAGCTACAGGGATGAGTGGATGTTTGCAGCACAGGATCAAGAGGATGTATTTTTGATACAGGGCGGGGATGCGCTGGAAAAGCTGAAAAAATGCGAGGAGGCTGTCCACCAGAATGGTCCGGCGGTGATTGGAATGCGAGTCCCGGCGGGCGAGGCCAAAATGCTTACGGTTGCCTGGACAGTATATACATGTAATGGGAGCAATGGCTTTATGCCAATGACATATTATTACAGGAATTTTTATGGAGATCTAAGGAAAGCTGCTATAGGAGTACTGGATTATGCTCCATTGATTAGGGAAATAAGTAAAAAAACGGATAAACAAATCAGGAGTTTGCATTGGGATCAGAATCGTTTCATGTTATTCTGTCAGGCGGTTCGTGCATACTATGCATCTTCACAACTCTTGCAGGATGAAAACGGCTGTATTCACTGGAATACTTGTGAGGGAGCTTATCTTTGGAGAAACACCCTGGATTTATGTGCTGATCATCTCATATGGGAATTGAAGAGGAATCCCTGGGTGGTCAGATCTATGATGGAAGACTTTATCAGGCATTATTCTTATAGGGATAAGGTAGTTTTTCCTGGGAAAAAGGAAGAGTTTGAAGGTGGCCTTAGCTTTACGCATGATATGGGATGCTATTTTTCATATTCTGAATACGGTTACAGTGCATATGAACGGGAAAATGATTCCAGAAGCGGATTTTACTTTTATATGACGACGGAACAACTGCTGAACGGGATATATTGTATTATATCCTATTGTTTGTATACCGGCGACATTATATGGCTGGATAAGTTTCCGGGACTATTGTCTGAATTAATGAGCAGTTTGGAAAACCGTGATGCGCCAACGGCAGAAGAACGAAATGGGATATTAAAGGCTGTTTCCGTGCGAAGCGGAAAATGCAGGATGGAAAGCACGACCTATGATTCTCTGGACTATGCGTTGAGGGAAGCTTCAGGAAGTTTATACCTATTTATTAAATCATGGTGCTCCCTGGTTTTATTAAAGCATTGTGCTCAACAAATGGGTGATATGGATGTAGCAGCGCGGGCGGAAACAATGCTCAGCAAATGCCGGGAATCTGAGAAAATGTTTGAATCCGGGGAAAATACCTGGATGCGTGCAAATCTTTATACCGATGTGCAAAGTGCCGTGTCAGCCGTTACGGAACCGCTGGCGCTTCCCTATATGTTGGGGATACTGACAAAACAGGAAGAGCCTGTGCTCTTTGAAATATTGTATTCACACAGTATTGCGTGTTTGCAGGATGGTATCTGTATTGATCATGAAACAGGAGGGCTGCGCCTTTCCAGCAGCAGTAATATTACATGGACATCGAAGACTGTATTGACGTTGTATGCTATGGAAACGGTTTTAGGTCTGAGCCTCCCGGAATCCCTTTCGGAGGAATTGATTAAATGGGCACAAGTCAGTGCGCGTGACACAACAATTTCAGATCAGATCCTTAGTGACACGCGTGCGGTTATCGGAGGTATGTATTATCCCCGTATTGTAGCATCTTCCATATGGGTGGAAGTTCAGCCAAAGGCGGAGCGGAAGGATTAACAGGGAGGGATTCGGATTAAAATGAAGTTTGAATTTACAGCCAGAAAAAGAGGAGACGCAGAAGAATATTTTCCTATAAAAGAGCATGGCCTCATGGTGGGGATACAGGAAAAGGGCGGAAACGGTACCCCGGATAATCCGATTTTATTTCAAATAAAAATAACAAACACCAACCAAGCTGGATGGTATGGCGTAATACATTGCAGCATGTCTTTTGAAAAGAAAAAACCTCTTTTCTTCCTGCCGGGATTTATGTATGGGACGAATCGGGGAGATGCGCCAATGAGCAGGTTTCGGGAGTTCCCGCATCTGCGTGAAGGAGAAAACAGAAGGCCTGCGTCAGGGTGGTGGATGGTAAGAGGAGATCATTTATCACACCCTGTTGCGATGGTATTTCAGAATGGAAGACTTTTTGGGTTTTCCGCAAGCCCGTATTTTATCAAACAGCAGGAAAAGAAAGTGCAGTGGGCTGCCGGAGAAGATGGGGAGTTTATCCAGTACAGCGGATTTACATGTTCAATACAGGATGGATATATAGGATATACACTTGGATATGAGAATGCGCCATGGCTTTTTGTACAATCTCAGGATGTTAGGGAACGGTTGCCTCTGGCAGAAAATTGTTTTGAATTGTCAGCAGGCGAGAGCGTGTTTTTTTCGATTAAGGTATATGATTTTGCAGCAGAAGATGAAAGGGCTGTTCATCAGGTCATTGAAAAAGTTTATCAGGAATATCATGAAAAACCGAGAAAGGCCGCGCAGATTGATGAAACGATTAATGATCTTGCGGGCGCTATATCTGAATACGCATGGATTGAGAAAGAAAAGCTTTACGCTGGAATCGTATATCTTCATTCTGACCAGACAATTGAACATGTTAAAATACCGTCTATTGCCTGGACAAACGGCCTCGTTGTGGCTATCCCCATGTTGATGTCTGCCTTTAGATTGGGAAACAGCTTAATGAGAAATCAGGCGTTGGCCTGCATACAGCATATTGTGGATCATTCATTAAATCTAAGAACCAATCTTCCTTATGAGGCATACTGCGAAGCACAATGGAATAATCGAGGCTGGTGGTATGATTATCTGCACAATCCTGGTCATACATCTTATGTAACCGGCCAAGCTCTGTACTTTTTATTGAAGGCATATGATTTTGAAAAAATTCACTATAATGTGGAACATAATGACTGGGTTGCCTTTATAAAAAAGGTGGCCGCCGCCCTTGAAAAAACAAAGAATGCAGAAGATGAGTATCCATACATCATCTCTGAAAATTCAGGTATTGGAATAGAGTACGATTCGTTTTGCGGCGCATGGATATTGGCTGCTCTGGCATATTATTGTTACCTGTTTCATGATAAGGAGATGTTTAAGGGATTAATTAAAAGCGAAGAACATTATTATGACGCATTTGTAAAAAAGCTGCAGTGTTATGGGGGCCCTCTTGATACAGAGAAAGCGATAGATTCAGAGGGGATACTGGCGTATATCCGTGCTGTCAGGCTACTGCATATGATAACGGGAAGAGATATGTATCTTAATCATCTTAGGGATGCATTATGTTATGAGTTCAGCTTCAAATTCTGTTATAATTCACCTGTGAAAGTGCCACCATTAAGCAGAATCGGATGGTCGAGCTGCGGTGGAAGTATTACATCAGTGGCCAATCCGCATATTCATCCGATGTCCAGTACTGTAACAGATGAGATGTTGTATTATATCAGGCATAGAAGGGATGCTTATATTGAAAGCCGCTTGAAGGATGTAATTGGATGGGGGCTTCAATGCCATAACCGGTTTGACGGTGAATTCGATTACGGATTAAAGGGATGGATGTCCGAGCGCTTTTGCCATTGCGAGGGGCTGCTTGCCCAAAAGTATTCGGATGGCTCGTTTGCAAGTACCTGGTTTGCGCTAATGCCGTGGGCCGGTTCGAGTATATTAGAAGGGCTTACGGGAGACTGTTGGGAGGAATTCCGGGCAAGAACAGACATACTATGAATCAAATATACAGCATAAATTGTATAACCCAGGCAGCCACTGAGCTGCCTGGGCTTTTATGTTTTTGTTCTGTATTCATTGGGCGTGCAATCATAATATAGTCGGAATATGTGATAGAAGTGTGTAGGGTTTACGAATCCTATACGGTATGTAATTTCAACCACACTTAAATCAGTATCCAACAGTGAACGAGATGCTTCTTTCATATATACCTGCTGGCAATAATCCTTCATAGAAAGGCCATACCATTTTTTAAATATACGATTCAGATAATCACCGTTAAAATTCATTCGATGTGATATTTCTTCAGAAGTGAGATGGTGTTTGGCGGTATCCAGAAAGCGGCGGATGTCACCTGCAAGAATAGCTTCTTTTTCAGAACTTAAATCCACATACATGCTTATAGTAATCTATATTCTCAAGCAGGGACAGAAGCCGTTTAGTCAGGCCGTGTACTATGGAAAGACAACCGGGATATCTGTTTTTCGGCTCCTCAATAATAGTAAGAATCAATTCAGAAACATAAAAAAATAATATACATACATTGACAATCGTAGAAATATTATGAAACCATAGTATGGCTTGCAGCCAGAGCCTTGAACTACCCGGTTTTTAGGGACAATAACTCCTGAAAATGATAGAATATACATGTTGTTTTCAACTATATACATTTATATTAATATTTAGTTGAAGTAAAATAAAAATGGTATAGATGTAGGAAACTGTTTTGATGAAGGAGAAAAATGAAATGGAGAATTTCCATGCTGAATGGGCGGCCTGCCTGTTGGAAGGATTAGAAAATAATTGTCCGGCAGAAATACGTCAGGCGTGTTTGGAGAAATGTGCCTGCTTCCATTACAGGGTTAATAATATGGATTGCCTGTTGGAGAAATATGTTGGAGATTTAATTGGTTTTACCGATTTCCTACAGAGGGAGTATGGATGGATTATCCAAATAGATAATAACAATAAAAGAATCATGGTTGATGAAAATAAGGACTTCTGTGTATGTCCGATAACAGCAGCAACTCATGGTAAAGTATCCACGATACTTTGCGATTGTTCAGCCCATTATGCCAGTAAAATGTTCTCCAGGGTTTTAGAAAAAGAAGTAGGTGCTAAAGTTAAACGCTCTTTTTTGAGGGATGGACTCTCCTGTATTTATGAGATTGTAATTGAATAAATTTTAGGCAGTACTGTTCTATTCATTATAATAGTTATTGACAGCTGCAGGGAAAAAAGAGATGGGAACCCGCAAAATTGCGTGGTTTTCACCTCTTTTTATTTTGTAAGCAGAAATTTTACAAATGCCTGTTCTATATGTAATAAAGGGAAAGGAAAAGTTCCGTACTATAAGACATAATTTGCGCGCACAATTGATTAGAAAGAACTGTAAAAACAGAAAATATACTGTTGGCCGTGTGAGATTCTATGAAAACGCCGCTTAATGATTACTTTTTTTTTAAGTTAATTGACAAGTGTCCGAATCCGGACTATGCTAAACTAATCCGAAATCGGACACATATGAAAGGAGCAAAAATATGGATACATTGAAAAAACAGATAATGGAAATTAATCAGCTTTGTAATGAGAGCGACGGGCTATATCATGATATTGCTCAAAGCTATGGGCTTTCAGACAGTATATATTGGATTTTATATATTCTGTATTATAATGACTGTCCTGTTTCGCAAACAGAGCTGTGCAGTAACTGGTATTACTCAAAGCAGACCGTCAATTCTTCGATTTCAGCCATGACGAAAAAAGGATGGATTATGCTGGAGACTGTTCCGAAAACGCGGAATCGAAAAAATATTGTTCTTACAGAAGCCGGCCGTATTTTTTGCGCTAAAGTCATAGGGGAAACTTATGAGGTGGAAAAGGCCGCCTTCTCGAGAATTACAGAAGAAGAAAGAGAACTGTTTTTATTGTTATTCAGAAAAACAAATAAATATATGCGGGAGGAATACGAGAAAAGATATTCTTCGTCACAAGAGTAGTTTCTTCCGTATCATGTGAAACAGTGGAAAGGACTGAAAATATGAAAAAGAAAGAGAATAAATCCAATATATTCTTTTGGATTGCAGGAGCCGCTTTTCTGTTATGTTTGGTTATGTTTCTGAAAAAGAAAAATTATATTGTCATAAAACCCAGAAAAACCGAGTGATTGAAGCCTGTAGGAAGAGATAGACATTCCTGCGATTATTCCGTATCTTGCAGAACTTGTAGAATTTCGGCAGAAAGGTTAGAAAACATGGCAATTCAGTTATCAGACCATTTTAACTATAAAAGACTGTTAAAGTTTGTATTTCCATCTATTATTATGATGGTGTTTACCTCTGTATATGGAGTGGTGGACGGTTTATTTGTGTCTAATTATGTTGGAAAGACTGCTTTTGCGGCAATTAATCTGATTATGCCAATGGATATGATTTTCGGCGGCGTTGGATTTATGCTTGGAACAGGCGGCAGCGCCCTGGTGGCAAAGACACTTGGGGAACAGGACACTGACAGGAAATAAGGCCGATCATCAATGCGTGTGCAAATGGAGCCTCGGAGATGGTATCCAGCGTTACCTCCTCTGTGGTGGGAATCCTATATAATCTTCAATTACTCCAATATGCTGGAGAGAACGGCGTTGCTTCCTACGGGGTTCTTATGTATGTTCAGTTTGTTTTTGCCGCAATTTTCCTTGGATATTCCATGGGGAGCGCTCCGATTATAAGCTATCATTATGGAGCGGAAAAACATGGGGAATTGAAAAACCTGTTTCAAAAAAGTGTTGTTTTGATGGGAACAATTGGAGGCGGTATGGTGGTGGCTGCCCAGCTTTTTGCAGTACCGCTTTCCAGGCTTTTTGTAGGGTATGATCCAACGCTGTTTGAAATGACGGTCCATGCGATTAGGATAGCAGGTGTTTCCTTCCTGATTATGGGATTCAATATTTTTGCATCAGCCTTTTTTACCGCTCTTAATAACGGCGGTGTGTCAGCGGTGATCTCTTTCCTGCGGACATTTGTTTTTAAACTTGCAGCCGTGCTGCTCCTGCCGCTTCTTTTGGGACTGGAAGGTATCTGGTGGGCAGAAGTGACGGCGGAGATTTCCGCATTTGTACTGTCGCTTATTTTCCTGTTTATTAATCGGAAGAAATATCATTATGTAATCATGTATAATTTCTTCAGTTATCCACAAAAACCAGCCACTAGATATAGATAACAGCCTTTTTGCCATACGATATCTTGATATGTCGGTGGATAATGTGGATAACTTTGTGGATAGCGTGGGGAAACGTTGGGGACAAATATGTGTTAAGACGACATCTGCGTGCTGAAGCTGTCGTCTTTTTCTATAAAGAAATCTGCGCAGATTATTTATAATGGAAGCATAGAAAAAAAGAAGGAGTGAATGGGGATGGAATATTATACGGAAGTAAAATTAATGGGGGATGCATATGGCGCAGGTTTTTCCAATGGATTGACCATGTGCGGGAGCCAGTCGGCGGCGGCCTTCCGCAAAGTGGAAGATATGGGCCCGGATGCTGTGTACGACGATGACAGGCAGCATCGCATTGTGCTTCATAAAAAAGCGGCGGGTCAGGCTGTGGAAGTAAGTACGGAATTTATAAATGACAGCGCTGAAGCCGTTACTTTGGAAATGCTGTCATCATTTGCGATCAGGGGGATCAACGCAGACAGGATACACAGGCTGCAGTCTTTTTGGAGTGCGGAAGGAAAACTGAGGACGGAATCCATAGAAGAACTGCATTTGGAACCATCATGGAACCGTTGTGGGATGAGAGTGGAAAAATTCGGAAATATTGGTTCCATGCCGGTGCGTAAATATTTTCCTTTTCTGGTTGTGGAAGACAGCAAAAAACAGGAATTTTTAGGCATTCAGTTATATTGCCCTTCCTCCTGGCAAATCGAAATATTATGTAAAGATGATGATACGCTTACCATAGCAGGCGGGATTGCGGACAGGGATTTTGGCCACTGGATGAAAAAATTAAGCCCCGGAGAAAAGTTTGTGACTCCCAAAGCCGTAATTGCCGGGGGAAATACATTATATGAAGTATGCGATAAGCTTGTTAAGGCGCAGAAACCTGCAATATCGGATGTCGATAAAAAAATGGGAATTGCTTTTAACGAGTATTGTACCACATGGGGAAATCCGAGTTACGATAATATAAAAAAGATATGTGATAAGCTGAAAGGGAAAGGAATCCAATATCTTGTCATTGATGCGGGCTGGTATGGAAAAGGCCAGGGCTGGTGGAATAGTATGGGAGACTGGAGTGTCAATGAGGATAAATTTCCCGGAGGGCTGAAAAAGATTGCGGATTACATACGTTCCTGCGGGATGATTCCGGGGTTATGGTTTGAAATGGAATCCGTAGGCGCCAATTCGGAGCATTATGAGGATAAGGAGCATCTGCTTTTAAAGGATGGAGTACCGTTAACCGTAGGGGAACGCCGCTTCTGGGATATGGAAGATGAATGGGTGATCAATTATCTTGGCGGTAAAGTGATTAAGCTGTTAAAGGAATGCGGGTTTGGTTATCTGAAGGTGGACTATAATGATACGATTGGCATGGGATGTGACGGGCCGGAGAGCCTGGGAGAAAATCTTCGGAAAAAAGTACAGGCAACACAAGAATTCTTCAGGAAAATAAAAGCAGAGATACCGGAAATAGTTATAGAAAACTGTTCCAGCGGAGGCCACAGGTTAGAGCCTTCCATGATGGAACTGGTATCCCAGGCAAGCTTTTCCGATGCGCATGAAACGTTGGCGATTCCTCTTATCGCTGCCAATATGCATAGAGTGATACGTCCGGAACAGAGCCAGATATGGGCGGTTTTGCATGCAGGGGACAGTGACAACAGAATTTTTTATTCTGTTGCCAGTACTTTCCTGGGAAGGATGTGCCTGAGCGGTGACATTTACGACTTATCAGAGGCACAGTGGAAGCTCGTAGAGCAGGGAATGGATTTTTATGGGATGGCTTCGGAAATTATCCGCAGTGGCGTCACGGTAAGATGTGAATACAGTACTACACAGTATAATCATCCAACGGGTTCGCAATTGGTTATCAGACAGCTTGGCAGCCGTTGCCTGGCAGTTCTGCACCGTTTTGAAAACTCAGAGGCTGCAGACCTGGAGTTCCTGAAGGGAGGCAGGGCGATCGCGGAGTATGGAAGGGCTGAGGAAGATTTTAGTGCAAAAGCTTGGATATATGAAATTGATCAATGAAATATAATATTTTTCTGGACGACAGTCCGGTTCGTGTGCCGGGCACAATACTTAGCGCCTATGAAATCTGGGCGGAGGAAGGGGGACGGACACTGGGAAAAGGTCTGGGAAGAGACGGAAAATTACCAGCAGATGCGTTGTATTCCGTTGAACAGGACTTTGAAGCGTCTGAAATTCATTCCAAAAGCATCCTGGGAAAGCAGGACTGCCAGGCTGTATGCGATGGAACTTATTAAAAAAAGGCGCCTAATCCGTTTTCCCGCCCACATACCTCATCAAATCCCCGACAGGCAGCGGCTTGCTGTAGTAATAGCCCTGATAAAGGCTGCAGCCCAGCTTCGCCAGCATATCGCGCTGCTCCTTTGTCTCAACATATTCTGCCAGGACGCGCAGGTTAAGGCTCTCGGTCATTCGTATAATGCCTGAAATAATTTCACCGGAACGCTCATTGCCCGGAAGCTGGGACACCAGCTTGCCATCCAGCTTGACTTCATTAAAAATGCCTTCCTGCAGATACAGGATGGAATTGTGCCCCATGCCGAAATCGTCCAGGCTGAAGTTCACGCCTTTGCTTTGCAGGCTGTTCATTTCCGCCATCAAGGAATCGGAAATCACCATGGCGGACCGTTCCGTAATCTCCAGAACAAGGTGTACCCGCTCCAGATGATAGCTTTTGAATACATCACAGGCTTCAGAAAAAAAGCCGTTTTCTTCCATCTGCTTTGCAGAAATGTTGACGGACAGGAACAGATCATTTTTTAAAAAGGGTTCCAGGGCGCGGGCGTCCCGGCAGGCCAGGTGCAGAAGATAGCTGCTCAGTTCATTTAAAAAGCCGCCTTCATAAGCCAGCATACATACCACGGGAGGGGCGATGTATCCGGTGACCGGATGTTTCCAGCGAAGCAAAGCTTCAATTCCGTGCAGCTTTCCGTCCGCATTGATCTGCGGCTGATAGAAATACTCCACCTGGCCGCGTCTTATCGCGTTTTTCAGATCAAGGGAAAGCGTTTTGGCATAATAGTTATAAGGATATTTGGGGCTGAGAAATACGGGAATGACGCCGCTTTTTTCCCCGTCAGCCATATCCTGTTCCATACGCAGCACAATCCTCTGGAATTCAGCGGTTTCCTTTTTCTCGCTCCGCCGGATAAACGGGATATAAATCAAAATCCCAATCAGCAGATTGACAAGCTGCAGAAAGCTTCCGGCAATGGAACCGGTCGCCTTGTAGCCGCTAAAAAGAAACGGAACCGTCCAGTCTACGGACTGGCTTACAACAGGTACAAGTCCGGAGGCAGTGGCAAGAAAGCTGACAAGGGTCAGGACAACGGGCGTCAGGATAAAAGGGGCTGCCATAGTGAAATTGAAAATAATCGGGAAACCGAACACGGCGATTTCACTGATATTGAAAACAGCGGAGGGCAGCGCAACATATGCGATTTTCCGGTTATGGCTTTTACGTGAGACAAGGCATAACGCAATAACGAAGCTCAGGGCGCAGCCGCAGCCGCAGCCTCCCAGGAACACGAAGGTATCCAGAAAGGTTTTGTCCGCGCTGATACCATCCTGAATCAGTACCAGCTTTTCCTCATCTTCTGGGGCGTACAGGGCAATAAAGTCCTTT
>OHQZ01000397.1_pt1 | contig 18514 bp, 19 predicted proteins | sample 1578281 | NCBI WGS metagenome assembly OHQZ01 (sample SAMEA3879589, study PRJEB24766) | human gut metagenome | biome: human-associated habitat; feature: feces | place: USA | collected 1985/1987
ATAAGATTTTTACTAACCTGCCAGTCAGTAGTCTTATTGTACTCTGAGGTATTTTTAATTTTCAACATCCACGTTTTTTATTATACAGGAAGCTCCATATACGAAATTCTTCTATTAGTTGTCCTATAATATTTTCCTTCATACTCAATCACTTCTTCCAATTCCCCTGGCAGTGTATCTAAAATTTCTACTCCAGAATTGAATTCACAGTTTTCTGTTTTCATCTGCTTATTACCGGTACCAACTGAAATAATCATTTGTTTTTTCTCCCTTCAAAACCAAATGTAAAATTACTATACGCCTTGTATGCGTCTCTGCAATTTCACTATAGTGATTTTGGAAAATCTGTGTCAATAGGATTTCTGAAATAGTTATTTTTCTTCATAATCTTTGCATATCAGTTTTAATATGCGCTCGCTTTCCCCTTCATAGCCCCATAATATGCTTCCAACAGCTTCAAAAGCCTGTTCTCTCCAACGGAAGTATGTAGTTCTATGGATTCTGGTATATTGCGGAAAATGAGGCTCCAATTTATCTAATATTTCTTCTACATTTTCCAGTTTTGTTGAGGATAGATAGCTGTAATAGAGCACCCAATAGTATCGCTCGCCTTGCGGATGATACCTTCGCATAAGATCGACTGCTTCATCAATTAAACGTAGATACTGGTTTGATCGGCTGATTGCCTCTACCCGTTCTTTCTCGGATGCTAAATCTCTTTCCACATCCATTCCAGCCTGATAAATGGTGTCTAAGAATTCATCCACATCTGTGCCATACTCCATATGGAATCTTCTTTTTACCTGGCTGATTTTAATTTGCATTTGCCAGTTTACCACCCGGTATATCTTAAATAACTTTATTACATCATGATATGCGGTATTATCTTCCCCCTTATACTCCTTTGAAATTACTCCTGATCTTCCCCTTGCCACAGCTTTGTCTCATCCTTTCTTTTTTCATTTAGTTTTCTAAATGCCTCATCCATCTCATCGTCCATTTTTTCAGCTCTAACAAGGCAGCAATACATTAGTACAATAACCACTGCCAGCAAGGCCAAGAAAAAGAGCCAAAAATGCCACATTTTCGCTTCCTCCGTTTCTGAATTATAGAGTGGTACTATACTCTCCTATTATAAATAATGGAAAAAATTGTCGAAATGTGTAAAAAAATAAAAAAAATTGGGATTTATTTAAGATTTTTTCAATAGAAAAAGAAATTATTATAAGACACTATTGAGATTTCAATTTTATCACAAAAGTTTACTGCGCCATATAAATATAATCACAACAAAGCCAATGCTAAACTTATATCAACATTGCCGAATAGATTTATTTTTCATTTTGCGCAAAAATACGATAAACTATACCATTTACGCAATGCTCATTTTATATATCAGCATAAGATATCCTTGATTTTACTAATATTTCAAGCACTGCAAAGTAAACTTCGGTGAAGTCAGTACATACTCAGTTGCTTTGCAACTTATTTGTGAATAGCCTTTCATGTTCAGAGCAATTCTATCAGACAAAGAAATCCTTCATAAACGCATTCTCTTCACTAAAATTTTGAATCAGCACACTTGACAGATTTTCTAACAAATGCAATGGCTCCTTTTTTTTGTTTAATTCCGGATTTAATCTTTCAATTAAATATGCTTCCATTTCGCTCAAATACCTTTCAGCTCTACTATAAGGCGAAATAAATTCAAGTGGCACATATTCCTTGTCATCACTTAGAAACATAACCGTTCCAAAATATACTCGCTTATTGTAACCATTATAAATGGGATTATGTAATTTTAATGCTGCCAAATGACCATTAGAAAATCGACTTTTTTTAGAATCCGTCTTTCCTATATATACCAGTTTTTCTTCATGTTCATTATAAATAGTAATAAAATAAATATTATAGCAGCCAAATGGAGCATTCCTGTTAAGTAACAAATAACCGGTTTGCAAAAAATGAGTGCCACCTATAGAATAATGATTGTTAACTGGCCGGTTGACAAATCATCGTTCAAAGGAGACACCCACAAATGAATTATAAGCAGAATGAAAAAATCAATCAAGTAAAAGAATCAACTTTGGTAGTTGGAATTGATATCGGAAGTACGACACAGTATGCCAGAGCATTTGACTGGAGAGGCATTGAACTTGGGAAAGTCTTTACATTCAGCAACAGCAGAGAAGGTTTTGAAGCCTTTAAAGCATGGATGCAGCGTTTACAGGACAAGTACAGAAAGTCAGATGTTATCGTAGGTATCGAGCCGACAGGTCATTACTGGTTTGATCTTGGCGCTTATCTTGAGGATGAGGGCATCCTCCTGGTTATGGTTAACCCTTATGCGGTAAAGCAGACCAAGGAACTGGATGACAACAGCCAAAGCAAGAATGACAGGAAGGATCCGAAGGTGATCGCAAAGCTGGTTACCGAGGGCCGGTATTCTGCACCGTATACACCGGATGGTGTGTATGCTGATTTAAGAATTATGGTGACCAATCGTAAGAGACTCATCAGGGAGATGACCCAGATCAAAAACCGATTTGCCAGATGGTTCGCCATATATTTTCCCGAGTACACAGATGTGTTTGGGGACTATGAAGCACAGAGCAGTATGCTGCTTCTAAAGAAAGTTTGTACTCCGGAAGCAATCGTGGAACTGGGAGCCGAGAAAATCAATCAAATCTGGCGAGATGCAAAGCTTAGGGCTGTAGGAATGAAAAGGGCAACGACCCTGTGTGAGACAGCAAAACGCAGCATTGGCTTAAAGAAAGGCTCTTCGGCTGCCCAGTATGAAATGAAGCTATTGCTCGAGGATTACGAATACAAAAAGGCACAGCTTGACGCCGTTATAGAGGAGATAGAAAAGTTGTGCAGGAAGATACCCGAAAGCGAGCAGATGCTTGCCATCAAAGGTATAGGAGTGATCACGGTAGCCGGATTTCTGGCAGAAGTGGGTGATGTGAGGCGTTTCGAATCACCCAGACAGATACAAAAGCTGGCAGGACTCTCATTACGGGAGAACAGCTCTGGAAAGCACAAAGGACAGACGACCATAAGTAAAAGAGGGCGGAGCGATTCCGCTGATAGCTACGAATCCAGAGTTTAAGTCATTGCATGAGTATTACACGACAAGAGCGAACAATCCGCTCAAGAAGAAACAATCCGTGATTGCAATCAGCTGTAAGCTGATACGAGTCTTTTATGCCATCCTTGCAAATGGAGTGACCTATGATGCGCAGAAGATGCTTTCTGACATTCACAGGCAGCCACAGGCAGCATAAGAAGATCAACTGTGAGATTCAGGAGACGTCCGCCGCAAGGTGCTGAAAGAAACAGAAGAATTTCATAAACATAAAGAGCCAAGTCAGATTTTTTACCATCAGAGCAGAGACTCAGCAATGGAGCATCATGACACCCCTTTATGGATAAGCAGAACGAAGGAATTAAGGACCCTGAAGTTATAGGAGATCCCGTATGATATGGGAGGTTAGGCTGCCGTAAGGAGTTGGGGAAGAGAGGCCGATCATAGCAGAATAAGACGACGTCTTGTTTTGTGTACCCTAAACATCCGTATATCCATGATTTATGGCCAAGGGGAATGACATAGACTTAGAAGTAATCTCTATGAAAAAATGAAAATGTGAGAAAAAGCGAGTTAACAAGAGAAAAACAAAGATTATTATGGGAGGTTCACCTATTTCTTGTAACACCCACCACTTTTCTTCCCTATCTAAATCATATCCGTTTTCTTCATCGATACCTGTTAATAAACAGACTTGCTCTATATATTCATGATGTTCATTCCAAGACTTTTTTAAATAACCCGTATCTATAGTATTCGCTTTATACAATTCCACTGCAATATCCAAAGAAATCCAAGCTCCATATTCTAAATTGGGCAATGCATTTGAAAAAAAATTATTTGGTGTTATACTTTCATTTCCTTTTATCCATGGTTTCAGCGGTTGATTTTTCATATTTTCTAATTCCTGTTATCTCACAATTTTTACTCTACTAATATTATATATCTTCCAACTTATTTCAGCAATCCATTTTTAAACCATGGATATATTTCCTAAAATAAAATTGTGTATTCTCTTTCCTCTTTAGTATGCTTAGATTTTCTGTTATAATAAATACACCGAATTATTCCTTCGCATGACCTAATTTTAAAGGCCTTAAATTCAAAAATAGGAGGTGTTTATAAGTAGAGGATAAACGGAATATTCAAAAAAGAGGTGATTATTATTTCAGTGAGTATAAAAAAACCGGATGGCATACAAATAGAATTAGATTCGACCAAGATTGTTGATGCCATCAGCAAATCAATCATTCGTGAAGAAGAAAAGAAGAATGAGAAAAAGTTGCGTAATTTTACAATATTAGCTACTGGAAATGTACGGGCTAGTCGGTATATAAAAGAGCCCAAAATAAACATGTCGAAACTATTCTCTGGTATTTTCACCAGTATATGTTTCTGCAATTTTTTACAAGATTACAATGAGCGCAATATTTCTGTTACCTACATTCCAACGACAGATTACGAAAAAACAATAGTAGTTACGGCAGATTTTGTTGATACTACTATATTCGGTATGCCTGTTACAGTAAAACGTTCAACACAATTTGGTTTATTCTATGATTATTTTCAATATGATTTGAACATAGAGGAACTCTACCACGAATACGAAAGACTACTGCAGCGCAGAAAAGAACTGCGTGAATTAAGAAAATTGAAAATAAAACGTGTCAGTGAGATGATACGAGCTGCATGGTTGAACAGAAATACAAATGTAGGGAGAAGTAATACGGGCAGTGTAACTGATTCGATGCTTCTTTCACTTCCTACTCCTCCGACTTCTACTGCTATTTTTAGCAGTCTGGAGTCCGGGGGTGTTGTGAGTGTTATCGGATGATGAGCTGAAAAGATACCGTGAACTACTTAACGCCCAGAATGATAGTACATATTTCAAAAAAGAAATCGGTGCTAATCTAAAAAATGCGAGGGCTAACACCCCGCTAACCCAAGAAGATGTCGCTGAAATCTTTGACTGCGATCCAAGAAAAATTCGGCGTTATGAAAATGGAGAAGTCATGTGTTCATTAACACAGCTTATTAGCTTCTGTAAGGTTTACAAATGTACGTTGGAAGATTTGATGCCAGCAGAGACTATTTCTTATGTAAGCAGTTTAGCTGGAATGGACACAGAAATGCTGAAATCAATGATGAATGTTTTTAGAAAAACTGTTGGGCTAAAAACTGCGTAAGTAATTACCTATAGTCAGTGGTTGTGCCATTCATGGTATTATCTTCCAAGAGACAAATATTCACTTTCTGTATCCTTACGATATCTTGAGGTACTGTGATTTAAACTGAAAATATATAAGTAACCATACTATGCACAAGCTTAACAAAGAGAAAGAAATCACCCCAAAAGCAAAATCATATTAAGAAAAACTGAAAATATTTTTGAAAAATCGGACATGCCGTGTCCTAGGTAAACAGATAACTACTTCACGGTATGTCTGTTTTTTATTATTTTGGAGCTTGTTAAGCGATGAAATACCCGAAAAAAGCAGGTAAAGAATGAAAATTTAATTACCATGCCATGTCCTGTTAAGGCACATAATTTTGAATTATTATAAGCTTGCCTCAAGGGAACAAGGACATGAGATATCACAATGCCACACACTCTCTAAAAGATGCATTATAACATGCCCTGCCTTGAAGACTAATAATATCTCAAAGTCGGATGCATACGACAGTGGAAGTTTATAACAATTCAGCACTTAGACAGTAAATTACATGATAACAGCAAGTCTGATGAGCGGATTGTGTAGACACCCCTTGTCTGTGTGTTTTTTTCTTATCCAGACTAAAAATCTAAGCCAATGGGTGTCCAATCATAACGACCGCTGTGTATGCGTCCCAGAAAGGACACGAAAATGGATAATAACATAACTATTCAGAACACCATATCAATTGGCATTGAAATCCCCCCTGAAACGTTTATAAATGAAAAAACGATAAACGTTCAAAACTTGATTATTGAATCTAGTAGCACCAATAATGGCACAATTTGTATTCCTGATAATGTTTCTAATAATATTGTTGTTCCAAGTAAAAAGAAAAAAATTTTTATTGTTCATGGGCACGATAATGAAGTAAAGCTTGAAGTTGCCCGCTTCATAGAAAAAATTGGACTTGAGCCTATAATTTTGCACGAACAAGTAAACAGTGGAATGACAGTTATAGAGAAAATTGAAAAATACTCAGATGTAGAATTTGGAATTGTTTTATATACCCCTTGCGACTTGGGATATGTAAAAGGGAAGAAGAAAGAAAAAAAGGCCAGGGCAAGACAAAATGTTGTATTTGAACATGGTTACTTAATTGGTAAATTAGGTAGAAATAATGTGTGTGCATTAGTCAAAGGTGATATTGAATTACCAAATGATATTTCTGGCATTGTTTATATTCAATTAGATAGTAATGGCAGCTGGAAAATTCCTTTAGCAAAAGAACTAAAGCTATGTATTTAAAACCTCTCAAAAGAAGGAATTTGTCCATGGCCATGATATTACCGTTTATAATTATGGAGCGGATCACCAGGAATGTCTTGCCCATGTGCTGCGTTACCTAAAGGACAGTATAGATAATGAGCTTGACCGCACTTGGAACAAAGAGATGCGTTCGCTGTTACAGGATATGATTCATTTCTGCAACGGATGCCAGCCATTTCTGGAACCAGAGCCGGTAAAGATCTCTGAATTAGAAAAAAGGTACCGGGAGGTACTGGAAACAGTCAGAACGGAATATGGAAACGTTCCAGCAAACAAGTATTACAGGGATGGGTATAACTTATTTCTGAGAATGGAGAAATATATGCAGAACAATCTGATGTTCCTGCATGATTCCCGTGTACCTGCCACTAATAATGAAGCCGAAAGGCGTCTAAGAAGCTATAAGCGGAAACAGGCGCAGGCTGTAACATTCAGGAGTTTCGAAAGTATCGATTATCTCTGTCAATGCATGAGCATGTTTGTTTTGATGCGGCTGGAAGAACCAGCGAATAATTGGACAGAGTGTCCGGGATATTCAGATAAGAAAACTGATGGCTTTGACAATTATTAGTCTGCACCTTCGTTTTTCTCAAGTCCAGCTAACTTCTGAGCAGTAACTGACCGATATTTTTTGACATAATTAGAGTTTAAGCTTTATTGTAAATCCGCTTCCATTATGATAATATAATATTAGAAAATATAACTTTGAAAAAGATCCAGTTACTTAACTTGAAAGAAGGTGCCGAAATAAACTTTTCAGCCAATACTCAAAATCATACAAATGAGGAATCTGATCACTATATGAAACAAACTGTAAAAGCCAGTGTTTTTGAAGATTTATTTTCAAATAAGGAATATCTGCTGCAACTTTACCAGGCTTTGCATCCTGAAGATACTACCGTCTTGGAATCAGATCTGGAATATGTCACTCTCCAACAGGTAATGGCCAATAACCCATATAATGATCTTGGATTTAAAGTTGGTTCCCGCTTAATGATTCTCGTAGAAGCACAGTCAACCTGGACAGAAAATATTATTGTCAGATGTATTATGTATCTGGCTCAGACCTGGAAAGATTATTTTATTTCTTCCAAACAAAGCGTTTACGCTTCGACGAAATTGGAATTTCCAGAACCAGAATTATATGTTCTATATACTGGTTCCAAAACAATTAGCAAAACCGAAATTTCTCTTTCTGAAGAATTTTTTGCTGGAAAACCAATTGCAATTGATGCAAAGGTAAAGGTTCTAATAACCGGTAAAAACAACGATATTATTACCCAATACGTTTTATTTACCAAGGTCATTGATGAACAAAGAAACCTGTATAAAAATAATACGCAAACAGCTATTACAGAAACTATTCGTATTTGTAAGGATAAAAATATTTTAAAAGAATATCTTGAAAATCACGAAAAGGAGGTCATTGATATTATGGTAACCTTATATAGTCAGGAAGAAGTTTTACGTGATTATGTTACAAGTGAAAAATTTACCTCAGAGGTAAAAGGCATCGTCGAACTTTCACAGGAACTTGGCCGTTCTTTCGCAGACACAGTTTCCTATGTTGCAAAAAAATGCAACGTTTCCAAAGACATTGCGGAACGGAAAGTGAATTCTTTTTGGAATTGATTGAATGAGTTGAATTCTCCTTGGTCCCTGGAAGCTTATAACCTAGCTGAAAAGTAACCAATAAATCGACACCGAGCAGGAGGCTAATCATTAATTGATTAGCCCCTCTGGTCTACACATAATTTATCTGATACTTATACCTTTATATTTCGTAATTCGCATATTGAGATAACATACTTGCTGCCACCAGAACAAATTTTCTTGAATCAGCATCAAATTCACATTTACCTATTGTTTTTTGGTAATCATTGCCAGAATATTTATTTACAAATATAGCATTATAAATCTCAAGAATTTTTTCTTCAGGTGTAATCAATTTCTTTTTTTCTATTTGAGAAAAAGATTCATCCTCTTTTAAGAAACGACAAAGTAGTCCAGTACTAAATTCTTTAGTGTTTAATATATCAACCATAGGTTTTCCACTTTTTCCAGAAATAAACTGTTCATACATTGATATATCTACCATTTTCAATCCTATAATAATTGGAACTATACAAGATAACATAAATTGTCTAGCTTCTCCATCTGGAAATATACAATTCCATTTTTCATCATCATGTGTAGGAACATAGGCCGCAGTTCGTACCTGCCGATAAAAACGAGTTATTTCTCTTAATTGCATATTATAAACATCAATAATACGTCTAGAAATTATTTCTAAATAGTACCTTCCATTTAACTCTATATTCATGTAAAATTTCTTTTTGTCAACCGGAGGCAAGTTAATTCTTAAATAAAAGAATCGATCTAAATATCTACACGCATCAAATGAATCTCCATAATAATTTTTTATTGTATGCTGCAATTCCTCTGTGTTAATTGATAATACGTATGTAATTCTCTCATCGTGCATGTAATGTTTTATTTGTTCTAATAATCGAACTGTAAAACTGGGTTTACATCTATCCAATTCATCAATAAAAACTACTAATCGATTTCCACGCTCATTCAATGCTTCTGAAAAAAAATCTTTCAATTTTTCTTCTAACGCCTTTTGTTCTTTGAATTTTGAGAGTGGATTATCGCTCTTCAAATTTTCTATAATTCCCTTAAGATTTTTTCCACTAAAAACATCTAAAACTGCACCGCCCAATTTAAAAAAATCTGTATCAGGATCAAATGTATAGGTCATCCCCAACTGCTTCGCGATTTCATATACAAGTGACACAATAGGATCTGTATCATTATCATTTTCCCATGCATCATAATATATAGCAAGATTACAATCATCATAATTATCACTTTCAGTCAAGAATAATTTTGATAGTATCTTCTCTCTTTTTTCTTTTTCAATTATACTTACAGGGTTTTTTGCATTAATCACCATCGTAGATTGTTTTATAAAAAATGTTTTTCCGCTTCCCCATTTTCCATCTACCGCAATAGTACTTGCTCCCTTCTGCGCAAGCAACAGATTATAAAAATATGATAATTGCTGATTTCGCCCCAGCAGATCCGCTTCCAATGTTTTTCCTCTGTTGGCAGTATCTCAAAATTTTCCATTTTATCTTTCCTCATCTGAATTTTATTTCTTCCCTTACAAATAGCTGAAATTAGTCCTTTCCTTTACATATTTCTGGCAAATATTCATTCCAGTACCACTCACTATCAATAATTGATTGATATAACGCAGTTTTCCATGAATTAAGTGAAATGGATTTTTCATCTTTAATCAAATCTTGTAAAACTTCAACAGCTAGTTCCTTTTTTCCTTTTTGAAAACATTCTTTTAATCTTGTTTCCCGACTGCAATACTCTTCTGCTGCATGCAATTTATATATATTATTCAAGCAAAATCCTTGTTCAGAAAACGAATGACTTATTCGCTGTCTTTTCTCTTCAGATATATCAATTGGTGGATCTGCATAAAATTGAAATGAAACCGGTTCCATTTCTATAAGTTTTGCCTTCAGCCACACACAGTCATCAAAATTATCATAATATGGATGAAATGGCTCTTCTACACGATTATGAAATGTTGAATCTAACTTTCCAGTATTACAATCTGAACAAGCTGGAATAAGATTATAAGGTGTAACAGTGTAAGCAACATACTTTGATTTTGGCAAAAAATGATCCACTGTTTTTACTAAATTTTGTTGACAATAAGGACATTTTCCATAGGGTGCCAAAGCTAAGATTTTATCATAAAATGCTCTATTCGGTTGATTTTTCGGAACAAATCTTTGCGTATATAGAGCTTCCATATCTTCTTTAGTTGCAATATTGTCAATTGTGTCATGCTCAGGTATTATATGCAATTGTCCATGCTGAGCTAATTCATCATATTCTTCTGTTTTTTTCTTTATTTTTTCCTTAACTAATGTGATTCTCTTTTTTCGAGGATTTTGCATATGAACCAAACAATTATCTATAATCGTTTCCATATCAAACTGTGGCTTTTCTAACTTTTTCATTAAGTGTTTTCCTTATCATACATATACGCTCGAAGTATTGATTTGGCTTCTTTTCCAAGTTCTCCTTGAAACTCGTTGAGAGCTTTTTCATATGAGTTTTTCCTATCAGCAACATTCTTTAGAATTGTATGAAATCCAGTGCTTCCAACATCATAGCCAAAAATCTCTGTAGTTATTTCCCCCAGATTTTCTCCAAAAGTTTCAATTTCTGGATGTTCAAATTTTCGATACTTCCCATGTCCCCTAATTTTCCATACGCATCTTCTAGGCACTTCCTGCACAATAACAGGAGAATGGGTTGCAATAATAGCAACTCCATTTCTGTAACTCATTAACTCTGATAATGCCCGAATAAAAGCTGATACAAGCGGTGGATGTAAATGCTCTTCTGGTTCATCCATGATTACAAGTGTTTTTTCTTCTACAAAATTAACCAAATTTACAACCGTTAACAAAATAATTTTATGTCCTGAACTCAACTTTGAAAACTGATTATTAATAATTTCGCGAAAGAAATTCTTTTCAATATTATTTTTTTCTTCTATTGACTTTTCTGTTGCAAGTATCATTTTCTCTAACTTACTTTTTTCTTGAGATATCCAAGATCCTATATCTAATTCTTTAAACGTCGAATCTGTTTCTAGGATTTTAACAGAGCGTTTCCATAATTCATTTTTGGTAATGCTTTTAATCACATTCCAGTAGCTTTCAAAAAACATATCTGGCAATTGATCATATTTTACATTTCGCTTCCGAATATCATTTTCATAACGTACATCTATCAATCCAATATACTTATAAAATATCATTTTGTCAAAGACATCAACTTCAGTAATGGGATCATCAAACATACTAAAAGAAATATTAACAATATTTGAAAAGTTTCCTCCCCAGCCAGTAATGAATTCTCCATATGTATGCAAATCATTATTACATAATAAAGTTTTAAGCATTTTTTTTATAATTGTAGTTTTCCCTATTCCATTTTTTCCTATAAGGACATAAATATTACTTGGTGGGGTATTATTCTCTCCCTCCACATAAAAATCTAGCTCTAAATTTTCGCCAGTAGTAATGTCTTTATCAGGCAAAATGTATTTAAAATCATAATCTGTCAGGACAGCGCCACCATCCGCAATTCTATGAAACTGTTCTTTGACTGCATAATATGAAAAGTCTCTCATAAGAGAACGCTGAGTAACGCGTTCCTCGCGAACAGTCTCCAATAACTTCAAATCATACGCTATATCATGCAATGCTATTAGAATTTCTACACGTGGAATTCCTTCTCTTTTAAGATTTTTATAATATTCCAAACTTACACCAAGTGAAAAATAATCTGTAGGTAATGTTTCAAATTCGTCTGGAATATCTGGGCGATCTTCTGTTTGTCCAATTCTACCAATTCGTACTCCACCAATATGTTGATTTTTATAATACATTTGGTACATAGTTCGATATTCAAAATAATCATTCCAATTATCATTTGTCAAATAAACGATTTCTGAATTGGTCATCACACAATTTCTACTTACAATGTTAAACTTCATATGTGTTCTTTATTCACTCCCCACTATTATTTTGTAATAAATTCTAACTAATTTTCTTCTACTCGCAGAATTTTCTGATATTTCGCCAAACCATGTCAAATAAATAAAGTGGCGAGATGCTCACTGTAACATCCCGCCAGGCTCCTACTCTGTAAAATATAATTTGTTTGCTTAGATCATGTTTAATCTTTTATACTGATAGCAATTCAGCATTTTTATAGTATCTTCAATCTGTTTTTCATCCATTCCTGCAACATCAGCAATCTGAGCGATTGTATAGCCTTTATCGCACATTTTCATAATCATTTCTCGTTTACCAATTTCAATTCCAGCTTCTTTAATTTTCTGACTCAAATTACATATGGCACTCACATCCTCTCTGAAATCTTTTTCAATCGGAATCTTATATTCATTTTCTATAATATCCAGTTTTTCATCTACAGATAGATCTGAGACAACAGAGCTCCCAGTAATTTATGTAACTCATATTTTTCTTCATGAATAGGAATATCTTCCGATAGACCAATCATTACAATATTGATCAAATCAAGTTTTCCCTTCCAGGCATGTAAATTCACAATGCTTTCTTTTACTAGATGAATATGTTCCAGACTATTTTCAGTCATATTCATACAAACACAAATAGAATAAACGCATTTAATATCGTTATAGCTTGTCCAGGATGCTTTTCTGACCAAGTAACCTTTTCGCACTTTCATCATATTGTGCGTCTTTATCTGTCGTAAGAATTGAATTTTTAATCTCTGTGTTCAACGGTATTCTCCCTTTCTACAGTATATCAAATCTGTTCTTCGACTATATTGTTATTATACTCTAAAGTTGCAACTGTAACAATAATATTTTTCTATTTTAGTGTCCAAAAAGGACCGAACTTTACATAAATAAATGTAAAATCCGGCCCACTTCTCATGTTCTTATAACCAAACTGTACTCAAGATCTGGTGTTAAAAAATTTTTTCTAGGTTGTTTTACTGCACTGGACACTACACTGTTTTTGAGAATATACCATGCAATTTACTACTATTTTGTGCCACTCTTAAAAGTCTCCGAGTAATCAAAAAATACCGCAAAATCAAGTGTTTTTAATCTTTTCCATCAATTATACAAAATACCTGTCAAGTATGGGTGACATCTTAATAGTATCTGCGGAAGCCCTTATTTTATGCGGGTTTGTGGCATCTTCCAAACTGTTTTGACCACCTTTTGACCACCTTTTGGTATTTTTTGTATTATCAGTGTTATTTTCCATAATTTTCCTTTGTTATTTTTCTGGTATAGCCGGAACTTTTTCCTCTTCATATTTCTCCGAGAATTTATTAAATTCATCTGAAATATACTCCTGTTCCAAGTGTGTATAATATTCCGTCATGTTAACATGCGCGTGACCTACAATCTTGCGAACGGTAAATGGTGACATACCAGATTGATTCATTCTCGTGACAAAAGTATGCCGAAACTTATGTGGATGTACACTAAACAAATGTGGTTCCCGATTCGGCGTAGCAATCTGCTTCTTTGAGTATGTTTCCTCCAGGCGGTTCTTACTATCATCATAAAATACCGTCGTCTCATTTAAAGTTTTATAGACACGAATACGATGCTTTTCAAAATCAATATCAGACCACAAAAGTGCTGAAATTTCTCCTATGCGTAGCCCCGTATTTAACAGGATATAAAATAACTCATAATATCTTGTATTTTTAGCACCATTAAGAAATGCATCAACTTCCTCTTTTGATAAAACCTTTGACTCATCTTCCGTAATTGGATCAAACGTTATAGCTTCATGCTGCGAGATAGAAATACCGATTCCAGGGTTCATTGGAATCAATCTGTTATCTACTGCGCTCTGTAATAACTGTTTTACAATACTCAAAGTATGGGTCACAGAAGATGGCGCGTAGCCATCTTCCTGCAACCTTTCAACCATATTATGAATATGAGCTGGAGTAAGACAATCCAGCCTTACAGATCCAATAAAGTCGGTTGCTCTTTCAAAGCCGTCTACATATCCTCGGACTGTATTCGTCTTAATGCGTCCAATTTTATAAAGTTTCATCCATTCATCAAACCATTCCGAAACTTTATATTTTTTTGCTTTATCGCTGTAACCCATAATATATTTTCCAGGCCAGATTTTAAGTACATCAGCATATTAACACGTTCAAAAAAAATATTCAAGTCTCCTGTTCCTCCAGCCACTGCTCAATTTTTTTCTATGTGTAAGACTTGATTTGCAAAGTGCTGTTCATAGCGCGTACAATTTTTTTGTGTTTGCTATTATAGTAGGGAGACAGTACAAAACTGTACTGCCTCCCATAAATTTTAAATAATACGTTTCAAAGCTGTTACTTCACGGTAACCTTGCACTTCACGGATTTCTTTCCTGATTTCACTGTAATGGTGGCAGTTCCTTTCTTCTTTGCAGCAATTACCCCCTTTGCGGATACGGTTGCTACTTTTTTGTTGCTGCTCTTGTAGGTGATTTTTTCGGTACTTGTTAACGGAAGAATCACAGGTTTTAAGGTGGCTTTCTTTTTCACCTTCAAAACAAGCTTTTTCGGGATGCCTGTAATTTTCTGCGTCCGAACGGTCGTTTTCTGGACACGGACAGGTATTTTTTTGGTGAGGCCACTGTTTAGTGTAATTGTGAGCGTGGTTTTTCCACTTTTTGTACCTGCTTTTAACTTACAGGTTCCATTTGGATTTCCGGTTACCGTGACGATTTTTGTGTTCCCCGATTTCCAGGATTTTACGAAATCGCCAGGCGCCAAACCAGTTACTTTCAGGGCACTGCTACGTTGTCTGGTTTTTAAAACAAGGCTGGACATATTTACCTTCATAGTTGGCTTTGATGATGGTGCTTGTGGTGATGGAGCCTTGGATGGCGTTGGGATTGTAGTTGGTTTTGGCGCAGTGGTCGGTTTTGGCACAGCAGTTGGCTTTGGTGTATCAGTTGGAGCTGGCGTTGCTGTGGGCGATGGCGTAATGGTCGGCGTCAATTTGTCGCGTGTAATGATAAATGATTGGGGCTGAGACCATTCACCGTAGCTGGTTTCTACATAATGGTTATATGCTCTCATGCGTACATAATACGTACAGTCTGGTTCGGCCTCAAACCAGTAAGTGAAATCATGAGTATTATCAAGTTTTCGGTATACAGATGTATCTGCCCACTGCGAAAAATATGATGAGCTACTAATCTCCATCTCATACCCAGATACATCAGGGCATTTTTTCCAGAAAATTTTTACAGCATCAGTTTCAGAATATTTTCCTAGTTCTATGGAAAAAGATGGGATAACATCTGGTGTTTTGTCAAGTGCAATAAATTCAGCACCTATTTTTTTTGCGTCATAATCCAGTCCCCAGCCATTGTAACCATAAATAGTTTTTAAGTTTACACATCCTTCAACTGCGGAAGGATCAATAAACGGCCATTCATCCCGTGCTGCATTTTGTTCATCATATAAAAAGGTTATGGATTCCAGATTTGAACAACCGACAAATGCTTCATTTTCCAATGCATAAAAGGTGTGTGGAAGTATAATTTCACGCAAACTCAAACAGTTATAAAACGCTTTTTTTCGTATTTCAAATAAATAACCATCCAGGCTAATATTTTTTAGACTGGTGCAGCCACTGAACACTTCTTCATCAATCCAACCAAGATTCTCAGGTAAAGTTATCTCAGTTAGGTTAATACAATCTTTAAAAGCTCTACCCCAAATATATCCATCGGATATATGAGCAGTTTTTAAATTTGTGCAACTATTAAATGCATCAGCTCCAATATCTCCTACAATATTGATACTTTCCAAGCTGCTACAATACCGGAATGCTGCTTCCCCTATTCTGCAGGGTTGGGTATTAGTAAAGTGAATATTTTTTAAACTTGTGCATTCTTTAAATGCTTCCATTCCGAGCTCAATAAGCTCTTTGGGTAAAGTTATTTCTGACAAACTAACACATCCAGAAAATGCATTGTTTCCAATATCTGAAGTATTATCAGAAAACGTTACTGATGTCAGACTGATACAATTCTCAAATGCATAATTTGGAATTTTGCTTAATTCAGGATCAGCTTCAAAGATAACTGTTTTTAAAGCGGTACAACTGCAAAAAACACCTTTCCCAAGGACTATAGAATGGGGAATTGTTATTTCATCTAAGCTGACACATTCCTCAAATGCTGAATCCCCAATTTCTTTTACATTTCCAGGAATATTGATTGCTTTAAGTACGCTGCATCCTTTAAATGCATTCTCACCAATAGAACTTAATGTATCTGGCAAAAGAATTTCTTTTAAATTCTTACAATTTTCGAAAGTGCTCGTACCAATATGATTTAAATTAGATGGCATTGTTACTTTCTGTAATGAATAGCAATTTTTAAAAACGTCATATGCAATTGTTTGCAAATTGGATGGAAGTGTTACTTCCTGCAATGAAGTACATTCTGCAAAACACCCGGTTCCGATTTTAGTAATACTTTCGGGAAGGAATACGCTCTTCAAATATGGCAGATTATAGCAAAGTGAACCACCAATACCTGTAACTCCTTCATTTACTATAAGTTTCTTAATTTCTGTTCCATGATATTCAATTACAGATCCATCTTTTTTTAACACACCCTGCCCATAAGCCACCACAGTTCCATCTTCAAACAATGCTGTAGAAACAGAAGAATTTCCTGACTATCTGTCCATTTCTGTCAGTGCGCAAAACAAGATTAATATTTACCCGACAAACGCTTTTTTATTTGGCACATATTGTTGTAATATTCATATTTCAGACGAATCATTGTGCCGGATCTTTCAGGATTTCGTTCAGTCACTGCCAGGAAGTCCTATGGTATATTCAAAGGAGGACTGTTTAAAGCTACTGGATCAGCTTACTTTGCCATTTTAATTTACGCCGGCAATGAGCCATATTCCGGGCAAAATTATTGTTTTTTCGCCTTTTTTCATATATAATAAATACATTATCGCTGCGAATCACTGCAAAATATGAATGTATCAGTACACTGATTCACAGCTTCCAGATTTATTAGAAATGGAGTGTTCGGATATGGAACTAAAAAACAGAACTTTATCAAATTTTGCAGAACTGGTACGCACTGGTGAATGTAAAAAATTCAGAGGGCGTTTGAAGGTAGGCGTGGATCTTGGTACTGCGAACACGGTTCTTGCAGTTGTAGATAGTACGAATCGTCCTATTGCCGGTGTCTCTGCACCCTCCCATGCAATCCGTGACGGTGTTATTGTGAATTATTACGAATCTGTTCAGCTGGTTACAAAATTAAAAGAAGAACTGGAAGAAAAGCTGGGCACGGAGCTTCTCTATGCCGCTGCTGCCATTCCTCCGGGAGTTTCAGAAGGCAGTGTGAAGAGCATTGGATATGTATTGGAAGGTGCCGGTTTCGAAGTAACCAACATTGTTGACGAACCTACTGCGGCCGCTGCTGTATTAAAGATTACCGACGGTGCAGTTGTAGATGTGGGCGGCGGCACAACCGGCATCAGCATCCTCAAGGATGGCAAGGTAATCTATACGGATGACGAGGCAACTGGGGGCAGCCATATGACGATGACAGTTGCCGGTCATTACCGGATTCCCTACGAAGAGGCAGAGGTTCTGAAGACCACTCCGGAAAAAGAGAAGGAAATTTTTCCGGTTATTAAGGCAACGGTTGAAAAAATGGCATCCATTACCGAGAAATTTCTAAAAGGCTATGAGATACCTGCAGTTTATGTGGTAGGCGGCTCTGCAAGCTTTCAGGAATTTACCAGCGTGTTTGAGAAGAAGCTGAACCTTCCAGTTTACCGGCCGGTTCATCCCCTTTTGGTCACACCGCTTGGAATCGCTTATAACTGCCAGCTTCCACAAAAAGCTCACTGATTCTAATAACAAAAAGCTCTATCGTATTTTGATCTGTCCAAAAGTTAGATTTTTGGTGCTTCAAAATACGATAGAGCTTTTATGTTGCAAATAAGTGAATTTCAGTTTTCTAGTATGGCTCACGCCCTGCCAGGCATTCACTTTTCAGGAGACGTTTGACAATAATCTTCTCCGGATGGGCAAGGATGGCGGCATCAAACAGATCTGTTTCTGCAGAACAGGGAAAACCATGCTTCTGTCTTTATTTGCTACCCAGGCAGTTTTTTGAAGTAACTGGTTCTTGACACATGATATCCCTTGCATTATAATACGTTTAACAATTAGGTTAAATGTTAAATAAAGGGGTGTGATGAATTTTTGGGTATACAGGATACATTAAAAGCACTGGCAGATCCAATACGACGTGAGATTTTGAACTTATTG
>OHQZ01000414.1_pt1 | contig 18242 bp, 30 predicted proteins | sample 1578281 | NCBI WGS metagenome assembly OHQZ01 (sample SAMEA3879589, study PRJEB24766) | human gut metagenome | biome: human-associated habitat; feature: feces | place: USA | collected 1985/1987
GGTCTTGGCATTACATAAGGCAGGATGGAGCAATGCGAAGATCGCAGATGAGATGGGTTGCCATCCGTCCAGGATCAGCCAGATTTTGAAGGAGGAGAGATAAGTGCCATTTTTAGACAGCAGAACAGTGTGCAAGTTACTGAATTTTCTGGTGGGATATCTTATGGAGAAGAGATATTCCGTGATAGATAAAGAAAATCCGGACTGGAAATTATCAGAATTTGTATATGATGAAGAAACTGATGAATTTTATTTTAATACTAAAGAAATATAGGAGGGATGGTATGGCAACGCCAGTATTGATCATTGGAAGATCAGGAAGTGGAAAAAGTACAAGCATGAGAAATTGTCAGAATGAACATTTCAATCTGATCAGAGTATTAAACAAGCCGCTTCCATTTAAAGGGGAAGTGAAAGGATGGTTCACGGATGATTACCAGCAGGTGATGAAATGTCTGTCAGCATCAAAGGCAGAATCCATTATCATTGATGATGCAGGATACCTTATTACAAATCATTTCATGAGAGGTCATTCTTCTGCTGGTAAAGGAAATGCAGTATTTGCCTTGTACAACGATATAGGAGATTATTTTTGGAATCTGATCCAGTTTATTGTTACGCGGGTTCCAGAAAATAAAATTGTGTATCTGATGATGCATGAAGAGAAGGATGATTCTGGAGATGTAAAGCCTAAGACAATCGGGAAACTTCTGGATGAAAAGGTTTGTATTGAAGGGATGTTTACAATCGTTCTTCGGTGCATTGAGGAGAGTGGGAAACATTTGTTTGTTACGCAGACGAGTCAGGGTGCAGTGAGCAAATCGCCGATGGGGATGTTTGAGGAGCTGACGATTGATAATGATCTGGCAGAAGTGGATAAGATTATCCGGGAGTATTATGGAATGAAGGAGGAAGAATAGATGCAGAAACCAAGAAATTATGAAGAAACACAGGCTCAGGGAGAGTTTACCCCTGTGGAGCTGGGGGGTCACCAGATGGTGATTAAGCAGGTTACAGAAACAAAATCAAAGACAGGAAAAGATATGATTGTAGTTCTTTTTGATTTCGATCAGAGTGACAAACAACCGGAGTATTTTATGAAGCAGTTCCGGGATGATATTCGACCGGAGAAAAAATGGCCGAATCAGGCAACACAGTACATTTTAGTTCATGATGAGGATGGAAAATGTTCCAGATCTTTCAAGACTTTTACAACTTGCGTCAAACATTCCAATCCAGGATTTGAAGAATCCTGGGGAGATAACTGGGGAGCGCAGTTTAAAAATAAAAAGATCGGCGGGGTATTTGGCCCGCAGATGGATTATTATAACGGGCGTGAAATGGAAAAACGTGTGCTGCGGTGGTTTGTATCATATGATAAGGCTGCTGATGCACAGATTCCCAATTTGTCAGAAACACAGGCATATAAAAATCGTGTGTCGGGATATCCTCAGGGGTCTGTGCCGGCAGGAGACGGATTTATGAATATTCCGGATGGCATTGATGAAGAGCTGCCATTTAATTAGGTGATGTACTTATGGATATACAGATTGACAGTCGGGAAAAGGCAAAAGCGATCAAAAAGATTATAAAAACCTTCGATGAGGAAGATGTAAAGCATTTTTCCAGCAAACTTCTAGTTGGGGATTATATGAGTTTAGATAATCCCCGGCTGATCATTGATCGGAAGCAAAACCTTCAAGAATTATGTGGGAATGTCTGCCAGCAGCATGAGCGATTTAAGAGGGAGTTGCTGAAAGCCATGGATGCAGGTATACAGCTTGTGATCCTGGTGGAGCATGGATCAGATATCCGGTGTCTGGAAGACGTCTATTTTTGGCAGAATCCCAGAAAACATGAAGTCCGATGGAAAAATGTGAATGGTAAGAAAGAAAAGTATGTAGTATCTGCAAAAGCAGTTGATGGAAAGCAGCTATATAAATCTCTTTGCACGATACGAGATAGATATAATGTAAGATTCGAATTTTGTGAAAAGAAAGATACAGGAAAAGAGATTATCCGGATATTGAGTATGGGAGGTGGAATGATTGGCCAGACCATATAAAACCGGTCTGGATTATTTCGAGTTAGATTGTTATTTGGATGAAAAAATAAGACTGATACAGGCTGAATTTGGGCTCAAAGGCTTTGCGGTAATCGTTCTGCTTTTTAAAGAAATATACGGAGGGCAGGGTTATTACATGAGCTGGGATAAGGAAAGGTTGCTACTGTTAGTGTCAGAAAATGGTATAGCAGAAGGTGACACGAATTTAATATGGGAGATTTCCCAAGCCTGTGTCAGACGGGGTATTTTCTCCGCTGAACTTTTTGAAAAGTATCATATCCTCACATCCAGAGGAATACAAAAAAGATACTTCCGTGCAGTAGCCAGGCGCGGAAAAGTTGAAGCGAAGAAAGAGTACCTCCTTATTAATTGTACGCAAAAAAAAGTAAATGTTAACAATAACTCGATTAATGCAAACAATAACCCAGTAAATGCAAGCAAAAGTACACAGAGAAGAGAAGAGAAAAGAAGAGAAGAGAATATAAAGGCTGACGTCGCCCCTGAATCTTCAGAAATGGATTTGTATGAAGCGGAGGAAGATGGCGGATGGATGGATCCGGAAGATATCATTCTGTAAAGGTTAGCAGGGAGAGTGGGAAAATGAGAATGTATAAGTTTGAGCCAGAGGATGCAAGACGATTCGCAGCAGAACAACATATGAGGGCAAGAAGAAAAGGAGATGAACTTCAATTTCTGGAATGTCCTTACTGTCACGGTAGAGGGAAAGGAAATGAACATTCATTTTCTATCAATCTGATTACGGGACAATTTAAGTGTTTACGATCTTCCTGTGGCGTTGAAGGAAACATGATTACGCTCTCCAGAGATTTTGATTTTTCTTTAGGACTGGAAACAGACGAATATTACAGACCTAAGAAAAAGTACAGGAGCTTCAAAAAACCAGAACAGCCTTTGATTTCGAAAGAGCCAGCGATACGTTATCTGGAGAGCCGGAAGATTCCGGAAGGAGTGGCAAAACGGTACGAGATTACAACAGTAGCCGGAAAGGACAATATCCTGGTATTTCCGTTTTACGATGAAAAGGGAAACTTACGGTATATCAAATACCGGAAAACAGATTTTGACCGGGAAAAGGATGCAAATAAGGAATGGTGTGAGAGGGACTGTAAGCCAATCCTATTCGGCATGAAACAGTGTGATGATACATTTAAGCAGTTAGTTATTACAGAAGGGCAGTTGGACAGTCTGAGCGTGGTCGCAGCGGGAATCAATAATGCCGTTTCTGTCCCCAATGGAGCGAAAGGTTTTACCTGGGTACCGTATTGTTTTAATTGGGTGTCTAAATTTGAGGAGATCATTGTTTTTGGGGATTTTGAAAAAGGCAGTATGACGCTTCTGGAAGATGTTTCTCGGAGATTTCCAAATAAAATCAAGCATGTGAGAGAACGGGATTACCAGGGATGTAAAGATGCTAATGAGCTTTTGCAAAAACATGGGAAAAACGCTGTACGGGATGCCGTAGAAAATGCTGTATTTATTCCAGTAAAACGAGTGCTGCCATTGGCAGATGTGGAAACAGTAAATATTTTTGAACTTCCAAAGCTTCATACAGGCATCCATGAACTGGATCAGACTTTGTATGGCGGGCTGCCTTTTGGAACTGTATGTATTATCGCCGGAAAAAGAGGGGAAGGAAAGTCAACATTGGGGAGTCAGATAATGGCCAATGCGATTGAGCAAGGATATGTGACATTTGCTTATTCTGGAGAGCTTCCCAATTACCTGTATAAGAGCTGGTTTGATTTTCAGGTGGCTGGAAGTTATCATATTACAGAAAATGTAGGGAAATTTGGCACGCCAAACCGCTTTATCACAAAGAAGAACCAGGAACTGATTGATTCCTGGTACCGGGAGAAGGCATACATATATGACAGCCGGATCATAGACAGCGATGAGCATGAAGATCTTTTGAAGAGTGTCACCCAGGCAATCATGCAGTATGGGGTGAAGGTGATTCTGATTGATAATCTCATGACTGCTATGTATATCGATGAGAAACAGGGATCGGATAAATACGACCAGCAGGGAAGGTTTGTTCGTGAGTTGACAAAGATTGCAATCCGGTATGATTGTCTGATTCTTCTGGTGGCTCACCGGAGAAAAAATGCCTATACCTCAGATGCCAATGATGAGATCAGTGGCTCTGGGGACATCACAAACCTGGCTGGGATCACATTGAGTTATGACCGGGGGAGCAAAGAAGATATTGAAAAAGGGCTGATCGGGATTGACCAGAGAAAACTGATTATTGCGAAAAATCGTTTGTTTGGAAAGATAGATCTGAGGGGAATTCTGTTGGATTATGATGAAAAATCAAAACGGATCTATGGTCCTAAGGACGATGTGAACCGGCAGTTTGGATGGGATCAGTCGGATGGGTTTATCCCAACATTGGATCTGGAAGTGCCATTTTAGAGGTGATATATGGATGGAGAGATGAAAAAACATAGTGAGATGTTTAATGCTGCCTGGAAATTATTTTATGTATTCCGCAATGTTCGGACGGACGAAGATTGTGCGAGAGCAAAATATGCAGGCGAAAAGATTTATCAAAAATATCCGTGCCCATTGATGCGAGATCTGATCTGGGCAGTTTATAACGAATTTGATCGGAGAATGAAGAAAGGATGTAAAGATGGCTAAGAAACAGAAAGAGCGGACAGAACCTCATATCTGTTATCTGTGCAATGTACCAATAGAGCCGGATGAGAAATATGAGTTCATACAGACGAGGAGACGGAGTAAATTATATATCCATGCGGAGTGCATGAGGAAGGAGTTGGGCAGGAGAACATGATACATCTGATTGAGAATTATTATGCACTCCCGAATAACATGGGGTTTACATTGACCCTGGATAAAGGGAGAAAAGATAAAAACGGAGAGAAACTGTATGACACGATCGGATACTGTGGGAATTTTGAAGAAGTTGTTTACCTGTTGAAAAGAAGAGTGGTAGCTGACAGGTTAAAAGAAAAGTCGATGGAGCTGGATGAAGCACTGCAGGTGATCCGGGATACCACCAGGGAGATCACAGATGCTATGAAAGGTGTGTGGGTGTAAATGACCAGAGGAGATAGATTTCGTAATATGACAGATGAGCAGCTGGTGGAATTTATTTTTGATACAGGGATAGATAACCAGTTGGAGTTTTGCCAGGAAAAAGAAGAATGTTCTGAGAATGAGGATCTGAATATTCCAGAAGAAAATTGTAAGCAGTGCATGTTGGAATGGTTACAGGAAGATCTCTGCCATGGCTGCTTTGGCGCTGCTAACAACGACTGTGGGATCTGCGACAAAGGTGGCAAGGAATGACAGTGCTGGAATATTTTGAAAGGAGGCAGGATATGAAAAATGGAGAAGGATATCCGGATCCGACTGCTGGACAGGCGATAGCCAATGCTGGCAAGATGCCCAGGTATATCAAAAATATCTTCCGGGCATTGAATACGGTGGCAAGTATACATGGGCTGGAGATAACGGAGCTGAGGGATGTCAAAACCGGAAGGAAGTACAGGGGGTGAAGGAATGGTATCAGATGAGATAAAGGCTTTTCTGGATTTCATAAACGAAAGCAAGAAACTTTATGCATATGCAGTTGACAGGGTGACAGAAGAAGAGAAACGGCAAATGGATCTGATCCATGCGATTGAGTTCGAAAATTCCTGCAAAGAGAGAAGTAAGCTCAGTACGAAACTGCATGGCTGTCGGCTGGATCGCAGGCGTTATAAAGACATACTGGAGGAACGGGAAGAGATCGTAAAATTCTTTCAGGATCCGCAGCATAAAAAGACTTTAGATCAGCTTACACAGCTGTTGGGAAAAGTCAGGAAGGTGGAGAAATACCATAGCAACCGGACATATTATCCAAGGGTAAAGAGGGGGGATTCCAATGGACGCAGTAATATTAAAACAGTACCTGGCTCTGAAAAGGGAAATTGTACTTCTGGAGAAAGAGATCGAGAGACTCCGGGAACGTAAGGAGAAGCTGCCTGAGGTTATGGGAAAGGTGACAAGGTCTGCTCCGGAATTTCCGTACATACTGGAACATATTTCAGTCCCTATGTCAGAGCCCATAGAGTTGGATATGCTTACCAGACGGATCAACATAAAAGAACAGCGCAAGGCGCAGGTTCAGAAAGTGATTGTGGAGATCGAAGAGTTCATTGCCGGGATTCCGGACAGTACGGACCGGCAGATATTTGAGCTGGTTTATCTGAAGGGGATGAGTCAGAGAAAAGTAGCAGAGGCAGTCGGATATACGCAGGGGCGTGTTTCACAAAAAATCAAGGCATATCTGAAAGATTAATACAATTAATCAAAATAGTGTGTTATTATTATCCTAGGTTTTCAGGATATTCCAGAAATGTCATTTGGCAAACCTCCTCAAAGTACGATCACCGGGTATCATAGCCCGGCGGTTGTTTCAGGCTCAGACGGTAACGCCTGCAGGATGACTCTCAGACGGGAGAGACTTGCGAAGACCGTCATGCTGCGATAACAGCCCTACCCGGTCAGGTATGGATCGGGAGCCCGCCGGAGCTGATCCGGTAAAATCCAATACATTTTTTTAAAAACACCCTGTAGAAATATAGGGTGTTTTGTTGTATGATAAAAGAAAATGTATTGGAGGTTTGTAGAATGAACGAAAAAATCAAGGATTTAGTAGCTGGAACAACTGGTGTTATAGGAGAAATAATAGCAGAAGATGTAGTACCTGTACTCGGAACCGAGATGTTAAAAGGGACTGTTTTAGAAGCTGCGACAGGTGCGGTTAGTGCAATTTCTCCAAGAATAGGTGGTATTATGGTTGCATATAAGCAAAAACGTTGGGAACGAAATTGGGAACAATATATTTCTTTAATTGCTGAACATCAGGAGGAATTAAACCAAAGATTAAATAGACTCGAAGAAGAGCAACGTGAAAAAGTGAAAAGTACATACTTTCCGTTGGTGTCTGATTACGTTGGGGAAGAAAAACAGTTTGAAAAAATAGAATTCATAGTTAATGGTTTTATCAATCTGTCAGCTGGAATCAATATGCAAGAAGATACGACATTGATGTATTATGACACATTAAGTCAGTTAAGTTTACTTGATCTCAGGGTATTGAAATTGTATACGGATCGGTATGTAAATGAGGATCAGGCAGACAATATATACAAGGTGAAGGATGATTATCAGATTGATACAACACAGCTTTTGCTGATAAAAGAAAAATTATTAAGACAGGGCTTACTTCTTAGTCAAAATGAGGAAAAGATAGAGGAAAATATCAACAATGTTTCTGAATTTGTAGAAGGATTAAGCAAAAATAAAAAGAATTTAAAGTTAAAGCGAATCAATAAAATAAGGAGAAGCGATTCTTATAAAATAACATCGTATGGGATAAAATTTTTGAATTTTTTTACTAATATTGCTGAGCAGCAAACAGAAGAATAGAAAAAGGAACAGGCACCCTCCGGGGTGCTTTTCTCATGCAAAAATATAACCAGATAGGAAGGTGAGGTGATGGCAAACTATGAAAACTTAAAGCCAGTACGAACCAAGGCTGAAGCGAGAGAACGTGGCAGAAATGGTGGAAAAAAATCTGGAGAAGTACGGCGCCGGAAAGCAGACTTCCGGAAGACCTTGAATCTCCTTTTAACTGCAAAAATAGACAGTCCGGAATGGACACCTGTTCTGGAGGCATTAGGGCTGGACAGCACACTGGAAAGCGCTATGTTGGCAGCTCAGATTAAGGAAGCCATGAACGGCAATACAAAAGCTGCTTACTTCGTGGCACAGTATGCCGGACAGTCTCCTGAACCGGAAGAAAATATTCGCAATCGCGAAGCTGATACAGAACTTAAAAAAGCAAGGAAACAGGCTGTCACAGGTGAGAATGAAACAGATGAAGCTCTGGATAAACTTGATCAGATATTGAAAGAGGTGCGTGACAATGCAATTAAGCAAGAAACAGAATGAATATATTGCAAATGCTACGCACCGCTGGAACATTAAATCCGGTGCGGTACGTTCCGGGAAGTCTTATGTAGACACGGCTTTTGTAATTCCATTCAGAATCCGGGAAAGAGCAGGGAAGCCAGGATTAAATGTGGTCCTTGGAGTATCCAAAGAATCTATAGAGCGAAACGTTCTGCAGCCAATGCGTGAGATATACACAGATAAGCTAATCGGAACGATTAACAACAGGAATATCGCAAGAATATGCGGTGAAGATGTCTATTGTCTGGGAGCAGAAAAAATTAGTCAGGTTGCGAAAATCCAGGGGGCTAGTATCAAATACTGCTACGGAGATGAAATTGCAAAGTGGAATAAAGAAGTATTCCAGATGCTAAAATCACGTCTGGACAAGCCTTATTCCTGTTTTGACGGATCCTGTAACCCGGAGAATCCTACACACTGGTTAAAAGATTTTCTGGACAATGAAGAACTGGACATTTATCTGCAGAGATACACAATCTTCGATAATCCGTTCCTTCCGGAAGAATTTGTGCAGCAGCTTTGTAAAGAGTATGAAGGCACAATATACTATGATCGCCTTATTCTTGGAAAGTGGAAAAGGGCAGAGGGGGCAATCTATAAGAGGTTTGCAGACAATCCGAATTCATTTCTGTGTGGTGTCGTAGATGAATTTACTCCGGATCCAGAGCATAGGCAATTCCGAAAAGAAGATATCACATCAATAGAAATTGGATTGGACTTTGGTGGAAACCAGTCCGGCCACTCTTTTGTTGCCAGAGGATATACAGACGATTACAGAGATGTAATTGCCCTGAAATCAAAGCGGATCATGGCAAAAGATGAAAATGAGGATATAGACAGTAACAGGTTAAATGAGCTGTTCTGTGAATTCATTCGCGAAGTGATAGAAGATTATGCTATCTGCGTAAAGCGCGGAAATTACGTAGAGTACTGCAATGTGGAATCTGTATACTGGGATAATGCAGAAACTGTTCTTGGTAATTCTATCAGGAACGCTGTAGAAAAGGAGTTTCCTTGGATTTCCGTTCGCCCTGCAAAGAAGAAAACAATTAATGATAGAATCAGATGTACCGTCAAGCTCATGGGAGCAGGGCGGTTTTTTATTACAAAAGACTGTGGAACTTTACAAGATGCTTTCATGGATGCAGTCTGGGACAAAGAAATTATTGGCAAAGACGAACGCCTGGATGATGGCAGCACTGATATTGATAGTCTGGATGCATTTGAGTACACGATTGAACGTGATATGAAATACCTGATTGAAGAGGTGGAAGATGTTTGATGGATTTAAAAGATTTTGGAAAGGAATAATGAGAATGTTTGGATACACGACATTAAAACAGATTGTCGGCAAGGACATCACCCTCTCCGATAAGATGATAGATGCAATTAATGAGTGGAAACAGATGTTAAACGGTCAAGCAGACTGGCTCACTGACAATATTGTTTCCCTCGGAATAGAAGAGGGGGTTTGTCGGGAGTTTGCAGATTGCGCACTGGTGGAAATGGAAACCAGTGTAAGCAATGAGCGTCTGGACAAGATATATCAGAGAAATATTGCAAGTCTGAATGAAAATCTCCAGGAGGGACTTGCACTGGGTTCTTTTGTATTAAAACCCCTTGGCGGGATTGCTGCTGAATTTGTTTCTGCTGACAAGATTATCCCGATTAGCTTCGGGGATGATGGGAAGCCGATTGATATTGCGTTCCTGACCGTAAAAAAGGTTGGTGATGTGGACTATTTCACAAGGTTTGAACGACATTATTTTACGAATGGAAATCTGACAATAGAAAATAAGTGTTTTCATTCCCAGACATCAAACGATATTGGTCTTCCATGTAGCTTAGAAGCAGTGGAAGAATGGGGAAATATCGATCCTGGACCGATTACCTATCCTGGGATGAACCGGATGGACTTCGGGTACTACCGGAATCCGATTAAAAATAAGGTTGATGGTTCTGTCTGTGGTATTTCCATTTACGAATCTGCGGTGGATTTAATCAGAAAAGCAGATATCCAAGGCGCAAGGCTTGACTGGGAGTATGAATCTGGAGAACGCGCTATTCATGTGGACAACAAAGCGTTGAAACAGGATAAATCAACCGGAAGATTCGGCATGGCAAGGCTTAGCAAGCGCCTATATCGTGGCTTGAATCTGGAAGTTGGGAAAGATCAGGAACTTCTGAAAGAATATTCTCCAGAGATGCGAGATGAAGCTTTCAAGCGTGGTCTGGAAGAGTACAAGCGAGAAATAGAATTTTCTGTAGGACTTGCCTATGGAGATTTGTCAGATGTTCAGGAAGTGGCAAAAACAGCAACAGAGATTAAAACATCTAAGAACCGGAAATACAACCGGGTAACAGCAATCCAGAACAACCTGTATGATTGCCTGGAGGATTTTGTTGCCGGTCTTGCATTCTATAACAGTATGTTGAATTCTGGATATGAATTCTCCTGCAAATTCAACGATTCTATTCTGACGGATGAAGAAGCAGAACGGCAGCAGGACAGACAGGATGTGAGCATGGGAGTGATGACTTTGGTAGAATACCGGGCAAAATGGTACAACGAAACCGAGGAAGAAGCTGCCAAAAAGATTGTTCAGGAAGATATTGAGCCAGACCCGCATGAGGAGTGATGTAAATGACACCAGAGCAAAAAGGAAGTTTACCTCTTCGTTTAGAAAAACTGTTCTACGAACTGCAGGATAGGGTGTTTACGGACATTGTACGCAGGATAAAGAAAACCGGTGAGATTACCAGTACTGCTGATTACCAGATCAATAAGCTACTGATTCTTGGAAATAGTACAGAATTCATTGAAAGTGAGATCAAGCGTTTGATTGGTCTCACAGCCCCAGAGATTTGGGAACTGTATGATAAAGTGGTTAATTGGGAATATGTTCGCTATGCGGAGGCTTATGAGCAGATTAACGGACATTTCACACCGTTGGAAGAGAATGAGCAGATTCAACAGTGGTCACAAGCTATTATCAATCAAACCCAAAATGAAATAAAAAACATCACGCAGTCCCTTGGTATGTCTGTAGACATTGGAGGCGGTAAGATGGCATTTACTCCTCTGGCAGAGTATTATCAGAAATACTTGGACAGAGCCTGCATGGACATTGTGACAGGATCATTTGATTATAATACAGTTCTTCGCCGGGTAGTGAAGGAAATGACATCGTCTGGAGTCCGGTCGGTGGATTATGCGTCAGGATGGAATAATAGAGTACCTGTAGCAGTCAGAAGGGCAGTTATGACGGGCGTTTCACAACTGAGCGCACAAATTAACGAGATGATAGCAAAAGACCTCAGAACGGATGAATACGAGGTCACATGGCATTCAGGACATCGCCCTTCTCACTGGTGGGGCGGAAGAGTGTATACATACCAGGAACTCCAGACAATTTGCCATTTGGGCGAGGGAGATGGTTTGTGCGGGTGGAACTGCCGCCATTCTTATCTTGCTTTTATACCGGGGGTTTCTGCTCGAACATACACTGATAAACAGTTAGAAGAACTTGAAACTCAGGAGCAGGAAGTTAAAACCTATCAGGGAAAAGAATACAACAAGTACCAGGCATCCCAGATGCAGAGAAAGCTGGAAACAAAGATGCGTGCTCAGCGTGCGAAGGTAAAGCAGCTGCAGCAGGGGGGCGCTGATCCGAATGATATCATGGCAGCCAAAGCCCGGTACCTGAATACGCTGCATCAGTATCAGGGATTTTCTAAAAAAATGGAGATCCCAGAGCAAATGGAGCGGGTGTATATGGACGGATTGGGGAGGATTGCACCGGGAAAAATTAGAAACTCAAGGGTTTCCAATATTAAAAAGAAAACAGCAGCAGAAATTTTCAATGTGGAAATTACAAAAGAGATGGATACAGTGCTTGCGGCTAACATTTATAAGAATCTTAACAAATCGGATGTTGGCAAGGAAGTTCTTGAATTTATAAAGAAGAATCATACTTCTGTAGATATATATTATAATAAAAATACTATTTCAGAAATGGGGCTGGAAGCAGTATATGGACAATGCATTGGAAATCATATCTATATTAACGGATTAACTGCACAGAGCGTAAGGGAGATTTCAGAAACAATTGTTCATGAGGTAACACATATTCGGCTAGATATTGGATATGACCAACATGCTGAAGCTGTTTGTGACTATTTTGCGGCTTTGCATTCCAAAGGTACATTGACGGAAAAAGATGTTCGGGATATAATAAAATCAGTAAAAGAGAGATATCCCAATTTTAAATGGAGGAATAAATCATGACATCAAAAGAAATCGGAGCAATGATAAGGTCATTGAGGGACGGAAAAGAAGTGATTTGTCCAGAATGTAAAAAAGGAAAGATTGTTACTCCATATGATCCCAGAACGAGTATTTATTTTAAATGCACAAATTGTAACTTTAAAATTCATATGTATCCAGTAGAAAAGAAATAATACCATTCATTCTTCGGAGTGAGTGGTATTTTTATACACATTTTTAAGAAAGGAAAGGTAAAAAGATATGATGAAAGCAATGTTAAGTCAGCCAATGGCAGGAAAAACAGATGAGGAAATTATCGCAACCAGAGAAAAGGCAATTAAAGCATTACAGGAGAAAGGATATGAGATTGTAAACACCCTTTTTACAGATGAATGGTATAGCGAAGAAAGCATGCGAGAACGTGGAGTGGTTCAGATTCCGTTGTGCTTCCTCGCAAAGTCTCTTGAAAATATGAGTTTATGCCATGCAGCGTATTTCTGCAAAGGATGGGAGAACGCAAGAGGATGTCGTATTGAGCATGATGCAGCAGTTGCGTATGGGTTAGATATCATTTATGAAGAGTGAGAAAGGAATGGTGTTATGACTACAATAACCTACACAGAACAGGGCGTAATCATTGATGGCCATGCAGAGAATCCGGTAGCCTGCCATGGAATTTCCGCCATCAGTCAGATGGTGGCAAACTTCGCAGAAAAGCGTGGGTGGGTTGATATAGCGGTCGGTGACGGACATCTGGAAATACAGAATATGTCGGATGAACATTGTGGTGATGCTCTGTTCCAGGCTATGGTGATTGCCTTTGAGGATATTGCAGGTCAGTATCCGGATTGTGTGAAGATTTCCAGAGGATAGAAAGACGGTGATCCAGTTATCTCCCGTTGAGACGCAGGGTGAAGCGTCTTATTTTTATGCAATTGGTCGGTTGATTAGACCTTAAACAGTCGATTCGTGGCGGATGGTTACACGCCTTAAACAACCTAAAACGAAAGGAGAAGCAACATGAAAACAGAATTTTTAAAAGGACTTGGATTGGAACAGGATGTTATTGACAAGATTATGGCTGAGAATGGGAAAGACATTGCCGCTGAAAAGGCAAAGACTACCAAAGCCGAAGGAGAACGTGACAACTTCAAAGACCAGCTTGCGACAGCGACAGAATCTTTGGAAAAATTTAAAGATGTTGATCCGGCAGCCATGCAGGGTGAGATTGATAAGCTTAATCAGCAGTTAAAGGACAAGGATGCGGAGTATGCTGCCAAAGAAGCAGACCGTATTTTCTCTGATACCATCAAAGAAGCCATCAAGACAGCCGGCGGAAGAAATGAAAAAGCAGTTATGGCTATGCTTGATATGGACGCCCTGAAAGCATCTAAAAACCAGTCTGAGGACATTAAGAAAGCGTTGGAAACCGTGAAGGAATCTGATGCTTATTTATTTGGTTCTGATGAGCCATTTAAAAACCCAGTGGGAGCAATCGGGGGCGGTGCTGATGTTGGTGGAGATAATATGTCTGCAATCAGGGCGGCTATGGGGCTTCCAGCAGCAACTAATAAATAATTTTGAAAGAACGAGGTAAAAGATATGGCAAATACAATTGCATTAAGAAAAGCATATTCCACTATGCTTGATGAAGTTTACAAATTAGCATCTCTTACAGCCGTTTTGGACGGACCAAACGAACTTGTAAAAGAGGGAGCGAACGCAAATGAGATCCTGATCCCGAAAATGTCTATGCAGGGACTTGCGAATTACAATAAACAGACTGGCTATGTTGCCGGTGACGTAACACTGGAATACGAAACAAAGAAATGCGGCTATGACCGTGGACGTATGTTTACCATTGATGCTATGGATAATATTGAATCTGCAGGTGTGGCATTCGGAAGACTTTCCGGAGAATTTCTTCGTACAAAAGTAGTACCTGAGTTGGACGCCTACCGTCTGGCGGGATATGCGTCTATTGACGGTGTAACAACTGTGGAAGCAGCGCTTGATAACGGAAAAGCAGCTTTGGCAGCCCTTAGAGCAGCAAGAAGTAAAATTGAAAATGCAGAAGCGAACCTTGCAACGTGTTATCTGTTTATTAATCCGACTATTTACGGAATGATTGAGGATCTGGACACAACGGCTTCCAAGAAAGCTATCGAAGGTTTTGCTGGAATCAAGAAAATTCCAGAAGGAAGATTTTATTCCAAGATTGACCTGACAGCGAACGGCGCAGGCGGCTTTGCAAAAAATGCAGAGGGTAAAGCAATTAACTTTATGATCGTTGATAAGCAGACGGCTATTCAGTATCAGAAACATACAGTTTCCAAAATCATCACACCAGACCAGAACCAGGACGCAGATGCTTGGAAATTCGGATACAGAACTGTTGGTATCGTAGAAGCATACGACAACAAGAAAGATGGTATTTATGTACACACCGTAGGGGAGTGATCCAATTGAGCAGAGTAAGCTACCAGTTTTATCTGACAGAATACGAGGGCGAATTAATACCAGAACCGGCATGGAAACAAACCATGATTAAAGCGGAAAGCTATCTGGACAGTATTATGTATGTGGAACCGGACGAAAAAACGCTTCCCAAAGTGCAATTCTGTCTGTGCGAAGTCGCTGAGTTACTGTACCAGAATGAGCAAAACAAAAAGAAGAGTGGTGGAAGAGATGTATTGTCAGAGAATACCGATGGTTATTCTGTCACTTATGCGACCGAAGCTGAAGCGGGTAAGATTAACATCAATTCTCTGGACAAAAAAGTGTATACGATTATTCGTAGATATCTGGATTTCACCAACCTTTTGTATGCGGGGGTATAGATATGCTTACAAATGCAACGATTACGATTTTTAACAGGTTTGCTGATCGGGAGCAAAAGAAATATGTCTATGTGCCCCATGTCCTTCCAGATGTTTGGTTCCATGAAAAACAGGTGATCCGTCCAGAGCAGGGCGGATTGGTGAGCGCCAATGATTACCGAATCCGGATACCATTTCCTCGGGATGGTTGGCTGCCACCTAATGATTTTAAAGATCTAGCTGATACTGAAAATCAGTGGACAGTGCAGGACAAAGATTTTTTCCTGGTTGGAACTTGGGAAGGGGGACCAGTGAATGGAATAGACGAACTCAAAAAGAAGTTCTCTGGAACGGTAGGAATTATTCTGAACCATTCTGAGAACTTTTTTGGTTCTTCTCAGCATATCCGGATTGGAGGCGGAGACTGATGGCTACGAAAATAAGACTGCAGATAGATCCAGCGGATAAGATATTACTGAAAAGAAGTCTGAACCAGAACGGAAAAGGGCAGAGGTTTTTTACTCATGAAGTACGAAGGCTGTCTACGCCATATGTGCCATTCAGATCTGGATTTCTTGCAGAAGATTCAGTAACAGAAACTGCAACCACAATTACTCATAATGCACCCTATGCGAGAAGGCAATATTATGAAAATAAAGGGAATGGATTGCGGGGCAAACATTGGACAGAACGTATGTGGGCGGATCGTGGTTCTGAGATTGTAAAATCCGTAGCGAAATTTTGTGGAGGTAAGGCAAAATGAGTATTCCTGGAAAAATCAAAGAATTTATAGAGAGCTGCCCCTTTCTGGAAGAATTTGAACAGGCAACATTTTCCGTTGTCAATGTAGATCTTCTGGAAGAAGAAACTGCGGCATATAGCATTGAAAGTACGCCTGCAGAACCGATTTTAAAGAGATATGCGAACGGAGATTCGGAAAGACAGTATGTTTTTTCTCTTTGTTCCAGGGTGCTGTATGGTCCTTCAGAGAATCTTGCAACATCGGAATTTTATGAAAAGTTTTCGGATTGGCTGGAAGAGTGTACGAGAACCGGAACATTACCAAAGCTTTCCGGTCAGTTACAAAGCAGATCAATCCGCGCAACTACAGATGGATATTTGTATGACAACCAGAGCACCAGTTGTCAGTACAGGATTCAGTGTCAATTTATCTATTACAAACGGAGGTAGAAAAAATGAAAAAAATTAATTTACAGTTATTTGAAACGCCACAGACCGGGATTGTTGGGAGGCATCAGCATCCTGGCTATATCAATGTGGCTGCATCTGGTGCAGGTTCTGCGACCTATGAACTTTTAGGCTTTGGCGTGACCCAGTTGGATGATTCCCCATCAGCGCAGACTACTTCTAAGAGGTATGTGAATCAGAAGTCAGCAACGCAGTCTATTGGATCTTATGAATGGACGGCGCCATTGGAGTTTGATCTGATTAGATCGGAAAAGGCTATTGAATTTGTTGCTAATATTGGCGAGAAAGAATTGACTGGTAAAGATGCGGAAACAGACTATGTGATCGTATATCTGGAAAAACCAGCAAAGACTCCAGAGGGTTCTTTTGAAGCGAAAAGAAGGAGAGTGGCAGTAGAGATTTCTGAGTTTTCCGATAACGATGGAGAGATTCAGGGCTCTGGTAATCTTCTGGGCGTGACGGATTGGGAATTTGGTACTTTTGATACCAAGACAAAAACATTCACTCCGGGAGGAGCGGCAGCAGCTTCTGCAAAAGCATGACAAAAAAGGCGTAAAGGAGTACGAAGATGAAGATTAATGGAATAGATCTGGTTTTTGATTTCTATGATTCCGATCAGAGAGAGAAGAGAGAGATTTATCTGGAAGAGCTGAGGAAGATCAACGTACTTTCCGGGACTCCGGTTCCGGAAGGAATGAGCGGTGTGGATTGGGAATGTGAGAATGTAAAGACCTTTTTTGACCGTGTGTTTGGAGAAGGTGTCGGAGACAGAGTGTGCGGAGTGGGGCATGATCATCTGGCGTGTCTGGAAGCTTTTGACAGTCTGATCACAGATGTGAATGATCAGCATCGGAGATATCGAAAAGTACGGCAGAAATTTGAAAAACAGGGTAAGAAGAAAAAATGAGTGTTTTGAAAGAAGCCTTTCCGGAAACTCTGGTAGTTGGCGGTGTGGAATATCCTATACACTGGGATTTTCGCACCGTTTTAAAATGCGATAAGTTGCTGCGCGTGGAAAATCTGGATGGTAACAGGCTGTTGGAGGTTTTGGACAGCTTTTATCAGGATGTGAAGGAGTATACGGAAGAGCATATTGAAAAAATGTTCTGGTTCTTTTCCTGCGGCAGAGAGAAGGGGATACGTCGGTTTCCACGGAAAGCAGCGGGGATCAATGGCAAACAGGCATTTGATTTTGAAACAGATGCATCTTTGATCTATGCTGGATTTATCCAGCAGTATGGTATCGATCTCCAGAGAGAGGATATGCACTGGTGGAAGTTTATGATCCTTCTGGAAAATCTCGGGTCAAATACCAAGCTCTCAAAAATCATGGAATACCGGACGATCGACGTCAATAATAAGAACCTATCAAAAGAGATGCGCACCTTTTACCGGGCAATGCAGCGGTACTATGGATTGGATCAGGTGCCGGAGCTGGATGAAAAGGCAAAAGAAATTGAAGATGCCCTGATGAATGGTGGGGATGTGATGAAACTGCTGGAAGGAAGTGAGTAAATGGCAGATGGAAAAGTGGTTATTGAAACCGATCTGGATTCGTCCGGGATAGAAAAGGGCTTATCAAAGCTTGGCAAAGTAGCAAGTACAGGCTTAAAAGCAGCTACAGTGGCGATCAGTGGAACTTCTGTCGCACTTGGCGGCGTAGCCACTGCCGCAGTAAAAACAGGATCGGATTTTGAAAAGCAAATGTCCCGGGTGCAGGCAATTTCCGGGGCAACAGGGGAAGACTTTGAAAAGCTCCGGGATCAGGCGATTCAGCTTGGGGCAGATACTTCATTCTCGGCATCCAGCGCTGCGGAAGGCATGGAGAATCTGGCGGCGGCAGGTTTTGAGGTGAATGAGATCACGGAGGCTA
>OHQZ01000425.1_pt1 | contig 17816 bp, 16 predicted proteins | sample 1578281 | NCBI WGS metagenome assembly OHQZ01 (sample SAMEA3879589, study PRJEB24766) | human gut metagenome | biome: human-associated habitat; feature: feces | place: USA | collected 1985/1987
TAATAATCAGCAAGGATGATTATAGGTTCTGTGGATAAAACTGCGGAAACTCAAGCCACTCATAAGAATGACAAGACCGGGCAGAAGTAGTATAATGTTTCAATGTCTGTGTTTTTAGACAGGACAATGAATGGGAGAGGAGTGAGTTATGGAATGATAAAAGAGTATCTGTTATCAGAAGAAAACCAGAGGATACTTATATCTGTAAAACGTTCTTCCAGAAAATCCATAGGACTTGAGGTTCGCGCCGCAGGGGAAGTAATTGTCAGGATTCCTAACCGGCTATCAGATAAGAGATTAAAGGAGTTTATAGAAAGTCATAAAACATGGATTTTTCAAAAAATTGCCCTTATCAAACAAAAAACAGAGAGCAAAAAAGAGTTAAGAGTTCCTGCATGGGATACTTTATCAGATATGGAACGTGAAAAAATAAAAGAAAAAATTTCCCATAGAATTCAGTATTATAGCAAAAAGATGCAGGTAGAATACCAAAGAGTCACTATACGCAATCAGAAAACCCGTTGGGGAAGCTGTAGTTCTAAGGGGAATCTGAATTTTAATTACAGGCTTTTTTATCTTCCAGAGGAATTGCTGGATTATGTAATGGTTCATGAACTGGCACACAGGAGGTATATGAATCATTCGCCGCAATTTTGGCAGGAGGTGGAAACCTATTGCCCGGATTATGAAATATGCAGGAAAAAATTAGGAGAGTATAGATTTGCAACAGAGGAGGAAAATGAGAATTTATGAAAAATCAGCAGAAAACACTTTTGTTTGAAGAAACACCTATACCAAAAGCAGTGGCTACCCTTGCAGTCCCTACGGTGTTAAGCTCTTTGGTTATGGTGCTTTATAACCTGGCGGACACGTATTTTGTAGGAATGTGCAATGACCCGATTCAAAATGCAGCAGTTACCCTTGCAGCGCCGGTTCTGCTGGCTTTTAATGCAGTAAATAATCTTTTCGGTGTTGGAAGTTCCAGCATGATGAGCAGAGCCCTTGGCTGCAAGGATTATGAGACAGTTTATAAAAGTTCAGCTTTTGGATTTTACTGCGCTCTGTTAAGTGGCGTAGTGTTTGCCCTATTATGTGGAATCTTCCATGAACCCCTTCTGTATCTTTTAGGGGCAGATGCCAATACAGCGGCAGCCACAGGAGAATATCTGAAATGGACTGCTGTTTTCGGAGCAGTACCTTCTATTCTGAATGTAGTGCTGGCATATATGGTACGTTCAGAAGGTTCGGCGCTTCATGCAAGTATTGGTACTATGAGTGGATGTTTGTTAAATATTATTCTGGACCCTGTTTTTATTTTACCGTGGGGACTGAATCTTGGGGCAGCAGGCGCAGGGTTTGCCACCTTTTTGTCTAACTGTGGAGCTTTGCTGTATTTCATTGTACTGCTGTATAAAAAGAGAAAAGACACTTATGTGTGCCTCCGTCCGGACAAATTTACGCTGGAAAGACATATTGTCATGGGTGTGTGCAGCGTTGGCATTCCGGCGTCGATTCAGAACCTTTTGAATGTAACGGGAATGACGATTCTGAATAATTTTACTTCTTCTTTTGGAGCAGATGCAGTGGCAGCTATGGGAATTACCCAGAAAATCAATCAGGTTCCCATGCAGATTGCCATGGGGCTGTCTCAGGGGATTATGCCGCTTATCAGTTATAATTATTCCAGTGGAAATCACAAACGTATGAGAGGGACCCTTTCCTTTACGGTGAAAATAAGCCAGGGATTTTTGTGTGCAGTAGCAGTGCTGTATTTTGTATTTGCCGGTCCATTAACCAGAATGTTTATGGACAATGAAGTAATTGTGGGATATGGAATCAGGTTTTTGCGTGGCTTTTGTCTTGGAATGCCATTTTTGTGTATGGATTTCGTGGCAGTGGGTGTATTCCAGGCAGTTGGAATGGGAAGATATGCCCTTGTGTTTGCCATTATGAGAAAAGTAGTTCTGGAAATTCCGGCTCTTTATATTTTAAATTATATATTCCCATTATATGGTCTGGCTTACGCACAGCTTACCGCAGAGGTAGTGCTGGCAATAGCAGCGGTAGTGGTGCTGGTGAGATTTTTTAAGAAGCTGGAGAAATCTTGATTTTCATACCTTCGCCCTTTTAGCTTTGAATATTCAAAAATACAAGGTTGGACAAATTTTGGACAAACCTTGATTTTTATACTTCTCTATGCTAGACTATTACCCGTTACAATCGTGTGTTCGTGACCTTCCACACGTAAAACAAAACTAAAGGAGAATAGAACTATGAAAACAAAAAATGTAACTTTCTGGACCCAGGCGGCTATGATTGCAGCTATTTATGTTGTGCTGACATTTGTGTTTGCACCTATCAGCTTTGGAGAAGTACAGATTCGAATTGCTGAAATGCTTACCATACTTCCGATTTTTACACCGGCTGCTATCCCGGGATTATTTGTGGGATGCATCATTGGTAACGTTTCAGGTGGAGCCTTGTTGCCGGATATTGTATTTGGAAGTCTTGCTACCTTAATCGGAGCAGTGGGAACCTATATGCTCAGAAAACTTCCAAAAGGAGTTGCAGTACTGCCTCCAATCCTTGCAAATGTGCTGATTGTGCCATTTGTGCTGCGCTATGCTTATGGCGTGAATCTGCCTATTGTATTTATGATGTTTACAGTAGGTGTTGGAGAAGTAGTTTCCTGTGAACTGCTGGGCTGTATGCTGGCAGCCATTTTGAAACGGTATCAGGGGCGGATTTTCCGAACTGCCAGAATGTGAAAATAGAGAGAAAAGAGCTGTTATATCAGGTACTTTGGCCATATGCTGTGAACCTGGTAAAACAGCTTTTTTTATTCTCCCAATCATTTACTTTGACATCCCAGGAGCAGTGTGATAAACTTAAAACAATTATGGAGTCTTGTACCCTAAACAAGAATATTCAATAAGAATACATATTTGAAACTAATATACAAATCAATGAATGTACAGAGGTGAATAAAGTGGATAAAAACGAGTATCGGGCAAAACTGGATGAAATCAATGATTTGGTGGACAGCCAGGATTACCAGGGAGCCCTTAAAATTGTAGACACAATTGACTGGAGACGGGTGCGCAGTGCCAGGACACTCTGCATGATTGGCGAGATTTATGAGGCCAACAAACGCTATGAAGATAGCCGCAAGATTTTGCTTCTGGCTCATCAGAGAGCTCCTATCGGTAAAACCGTGCTGTACAGGCTGGTGGAATTGTCCATTAAGATGGGAAATTTTGATGAGGCAGCCGACTATTATAAAAACTTTGTAGAAATATCACCAAATGATAACAGCCGGTATATTTTGAAGTATAAACTTTCCAGGGCAAGGCGCGCTCCTATCAAGGAGCAGATTTCCATACTTCAGGAATACAAGGAAAAAGAATATACAGAGAGATGGTCCTATGAGCTTGCCAGATTGTATGCGAAAGCAGGTATGAAGGAAGCCTGTATGGAAGAATGTGATGATTTGATTCTGTGGTTTAGTGAGGGAAAATATGTGACCAAGGCCATGGAGTTGAAGATGAAATATGGAACTTTAACTCCGCAGCAGCAGGAAAAATACCGCAAAGGTACACCTCAGAAGAATTTCCAGACTACTGCTCCGGTAACGCCTGAAGTGCCGGCGCCACAGGCTGCAAAAGAAGAGCCGGTGAAAACAGCAGAGGCTCTTTCCGCAGAAGAAAAAGAAATTGAAGAAATACTAAAAAGTGTGGAATTTAAGATTCCAGGGGAGGAACCGGAAAACCCACCGCAGCTTCAGGAAAAGGTGGCTCAGGGAATCCGTGATGTATTCCAGGGAAATGCTTCTGCAGAAGAAGAGACCGCAGCAGCTATGGACCCGGCGGTCAGCCAGACACCGGAAGAAAAAGGGTATGTGGTGAAAGACCTGGAGCCGGAGGATTTCGGAAAAACTACAGGATTTAAGCCTTTCCATATGGGAGAAGGCATGACCATGCAGGTAAAAGCAGAAGCGCCAAAATCTAAGAGCTTTGACCCGAAAGATTTCACACCGGGTTCTATAAAGACAAGTTCCAGGGAATTTGAACTGGATCTGGAAGCGCTTTTAGCTGAAACTGCAAATGAGTTAGCTCAGGCAGTGGCAGAGGAAACCGGAGAACAGGAAGCAACAGAAGAGCCAGCCCATGCAGAAGTTCTTGAAACTGAATCTGTGGAAAATGTGGAAAATGCAGAAGAGGCGCAGACAGCGGAGCCAGAGGTGGTTTCGGAACAGGTGGTTGAGCCAGAAGAAGCTGTGGAAGCCTCTGTTTCAGTGGAAGAACCAGCACAGGAACAGGCTGTAAAGGTAGCATCAGTGGCAGAAAGTCTCAGTCAGGCATTGGCAGCTAAAGCAGAAGAAGTTGACGCGCTGGCAGCCGGAATGACTCAGGAAGTAGTAATTCCACAGAGTGAACCAGAGAAGATACCGGATGTTACAGAAGAAATCCAGCAGGAAACAGTTTTGGAAGCACCAGAAGAGATTTCCGAAGCATCGGAAGAAATTTTAGAAGTTTCCGAAGAACAGGTGGAAGTGATTCCAGAGGAAGAAGAGGAAATCCTGCCAGCAGAGGAAACACCGGAAGAGATTATAGAAGAAACCATAGAGGAACTAGAACAGATTGAGATAGAACCAGAGGAACTGGCAGCCGAAGCATTTGCTGTTACGGAAGAGGCGGAAACAGTAAGCCCGGCAGAGCCAGAACCGGAAATAGAAGAAGGCGCTACCAAAGAGTTTCCGGTAGAAAAAGTAAAGGAAGCTCTGGGAGAAATTGATTTATCCAAAGCCTTAGAAGAGGAATTAGAGGATACGGATACTTCCAAACAGGACGATTCTCATATAAAGCGTGTGACAGCGTCTGTTGCGACAGAGGAAGGACATAAAACCACAGCCTTTAGCACAGCAGTGGAAGGACTGATGCGCCATCACCTGACAGAAGAGGAACACAGACGTTTGTTTACCTATTTCTTCCCGATTCCAGGCATGTCACAGCAGATTAACGAAGCTTTGGATACTGCTCAGGAATCAGCATGTGCCAAGACTTCCCAGGCGGGAAATATTATTGTCACCGGAAGAGAAGGTTCAGGAAAAACAAGACTTTCCGAGGGCCTGATTAAAGCATTGTGCAAAGAACGTCAGATGGAAGGCGCAAAAGTAGCCTATATTACAGCAGAGAAGCTGAATAAGAAAGATCCTGTTGCAGTGGTAGGAAAACTTTCCGGAGGATTTCTGGTAGTAGAAAATGCAGGAGAGCTGAAGGAAGAGGTTGTGGAAAACATGTCTAAAGCTATGGAGTTTAAGACCAACCGCCTCACGGTGATTCTGGAAGATTTAAAACCTGGTATCCGCAGACTGGAAGAGAAATTCCCTGAGTTTATGAAGAAATTTGATTCCAGGATTGTGATCCCTGTGTTTACTAATGATGAGCTGGTATCCTTTGCAAAAACCTATGCAAAAGAGCTGGGATATAAGATTGACGATATGGCAGTGCTTGCTTTGTATACACTCATTGGAGACAATCAGAATGAGGAAAATCCGGTAGCAGTAGGTATGGTTCGTGAAATGATGGACGAAGCCATTGCAAGAGCCTCCAGAAAAGGCAGAAGAGCCGGCAAAAAAGTGAGCAAGAGACATTTAGATGAAACAGGCAGAATTATGTTATACGAAAAAGATTTTGATATCTAAGCAGGAGGAATGAGAATGACAGCCCCTTATCTGGGAAATCCAAAGAGAACCATAGAAGTTCTCAAGAAATATGAATTTGTTTTTCAGAAAAAGTTCGGGCAGAATTTCCTCATAGATACCCATGTGCTGGATAAAATCATAAATGCTGCAGAGATTACAAAGGAAGATTTTGTATTGGAGATTGGTCCTGGTATCGGGACCATGACCCAGTACCTGGCCTGTGCAGCAAGAGAGGTTTATGCAGTAGAAATCGACAAAGCACTGATTCCTATTTTAGAAGATACTCTTCAGGACTATGATAATGTGACAGTTCTCAATGAAGACATTCTCAAAGTAGACATCAGGAAACTGGCAGAGGAGCACAACCAGGGAAAACCCATTAAAGTTGTGGCGAATCTGCCATATTATATTACCACACCGATTATTATGGGATTATTTGAGGAACATGTGCCTATAGAATCCATTACCGTTATGGTGCAAAAAGAAGTTGCAGATAGAATGCAGGTAGGACCCGGGACAAAGGACTATGGAGCCCTGTCTCTGGCAGTACAGTATTATGCCGAGCCGTATATTGTGGCCAATGTTCCGCCTAACTGTTTTATGCCAAGACCCAAGGTAGGAAGCGCAGTAATCCGTCTTACCAGACATAAAGAAGCGTCGGTTAAGACGGTAGATGAAAAATTGATGTTTCGTCTTATTCGGGCATCTTTTAACCAGAGACGTAAAACACTGATAAACAGTTTAAAAAATTCACCGGAGCTTTCCTTTAGCAAGGAGGAGATTCAGGCGGCCATTGCAGCCTGCGGATTTTCAGAAGGTGTCAGAGGAGAGGCTTTGACGCTGGCAGATTTTGCAGCTCTGACCAATGAATTGAAAAAATAGATAAAACAAAGAGGATGTCATTCTCACATCTTATGGATGATTGAATGACACCCTCTTTTTCTATAAATATTAAAGGAAGGAGAGCCGACTCTTACGAGTCGACATATGAAAAAGAAAATATAAAAATAACTTGCTCTGTATTATTTTTATGATATTAGTATATCCCAGAATTATGTTCAAATCGTGTTGAAGTTGTGAAGAAATCATGAACGAAAATCAAACCTTTTATGAATGTTAAAAATTTACCGGGATTGGAGGTCAAATAATTTCCAAATCTTTATGGTGTGTCTGGATTTGAAGATGCTGAATATCCAGAAAACATTCCACACACACGCGAATACCACCCATAAGCCCGGAAATATCCTGCAATTTGGATGAGATGATTTTGCAGTCCCGGTTCTGGTGCTTTGAGAGATATTCCAGGATACGGGAATTAATATTTGGTATGTAATTGGAAAAAGCGCTGTTAATCACAATTAAATCCGTATTAAAGGTATTGATAATATTGTTGATTCCAATGGACATATATTTAACAAACAAATCCATCATTTCCAGGGCAGCAGGGAGCTTTTGCTGGTAATCGGCCAGAAACTGGTCCATGGTTACCTGGATTTGTCCGGTGCGGGCAGCATATTCCTCTAAAATGGCTTTTTCGGAGGCATATTGTTCCAGGCAGCCGCAGTTTCCGCAAGGGCAAGGTTTTCCGTCTGGAAACAGAATGGTATGACCAAATTCTCCTGCATAACCGTCATGCCCTTTATATAAATGCTCACCAATTAAAATCCCCATACCAATACCATCATGGACATTAATGTGAATCATATTTTTATATCCAAAATGAAAAGCAGATTCTCCCAGCACAGAGAAATTAGATTCATTTTCCACAATCACAGGTAAATGGAAGATATCTTCCAAAATTTGTCCCAAATCAGGCTGAGGCAGTGGATAGTAGGGGGTAAACAAAATGCGGTTATTGTTTACAACACCATAGATTCCAACAGCAATTCCAACAATGCCATAAGGGGTATGGGAATATTTTGCAATCTGCCCGGCAATAATTTCCTTCAAAAGAGAGAGAAGCTCCTGATCCTGGTAAAAGGCGTATTCCTGGACCTTGCAGTTTTCACCTTTTAGATTAGCTGCAAGGGTAATAATCTGGTTTGGCCGCACATCAATAGCCAGAGCGTATCCGCAGTTTTTTTGAAATTCCAGAAGAATAGGCTTTCTTCCCATGGCAGTTTTGGCGCTGCCGATTTCCAGAACCAAATTTTGCTGCAGGAGATCCTGAACAATATTGGAGATAGTAGCCTTGGTAAGATTCAGTTGTTTCGCCAGTTCTGCCCTGGAAACGGGAGGATGATTCACAAGATACTCCAGTACCAGGCGCCTGTTATTATCACGTATCATTTCCTGGTTGGCAATAGACATAATAGAAAACTCCTTTTTCATATAAATTCCAAAATAATCATAATCCTATCATACACTGTTCTTTCAAGCCCGGCAACCAGAATTTGTTTATTGACTATACAAACTGTAAAGAATAGTATGCAAATGCTTTATATAAGGTTTAGAGAATCTTTAGATACAGAACACCAGGAGACGTGTTATAATTGCTTATATAGTTCAGGCGGATTTTTTGAATGCGCTTTGAGGCTAAAAGAGATATAAAAACAGGAGAGATGAGATATGATGAAAAAAAGAGGAATTGCTGTATTGTTAGCTGGGATGATGCTGGTGGCCTCACCCCTTACAGTTCTGGCAGACAGGGAAGACGCGAAGCTGAATGTTCCGTATGTGTCTTTGGGGGCAGATTTAAACGCACAGGAGCGGGAAACCGTTTTGAGACTGCTGGATGTTACGGAGGAAGATTTAAAGAAGTATACGGTGGCAACTGTGACAAACCAGGATGAACATGATTTTTTGGATTCTTATCTGGATAAGAGTGTCATTGGCTCCAGAGCCCTTTCTTCTGTGCTGGTAGAAGGGAAAAAGGATGGGAATGGAATTAACGTAAAGACTAAGAATATTACTTACTGTACACCGGGTATGTATGAGAATGCTCTGGCTACAGCAGGAATTAAGGACGCAGATATTGTGGTGGCAGGTCCTTTTAACATTTCAGGAACTGCAGCTTTGGTAGGAGCCATTAAATCCTATGAAAACATGACAGGGGAAAAGGTCAATACGGAGAATGTAGAGACTGCAACTAATGAGCTGGTGATTACCGGACAGGTGGCAGAAAGCGTAGGAGACCAGGAAAAAGCAGAGCAGCTTATAGGCGCGATTAAAGAGCAGGTAGTAGAGGGAGAAGCAGTTACCACAGAGGAAATTGAAAATGTGGTAGAACAGGCAGCCCAGGAAATGAAAATTGAGCTGTCAGAAGAGGACAGACAGGCCATTGTGTCTTTGATGGAGAAAATTGATGATCTGGATCTGGATATTGAAAGCCTGAAAGAACAGGCCAAAAACCTCTATGACAAAATCGCAAGCCTGGATTTAGATTTAAACATTGACGGAGAACAGGTAAAAGGATTCTTCCAGAAAATCGTAGATTTCTTTAAGGGATTATTTGAATAGGAACAAAAGAGGGAGACTATCCAAAACTATGTTAGTCTAGTTTTGGATAGTCTCCCCAATTACTGCCATTAACGTGTCTCAGCGGCTTCCGATTCAGGCAGTTTTCCTGCTTGTGCTGCCAATTTTTTTCCTGTGATCTTACGCGACGTTCCAGTTTTTTTATGTCTTCGGAAGGGGGCAGTTCCTCCGGCCTGATTCCACGCTGCCCAAGCATTCCACGCACAGAAAGATTATTCTGCACGTGTTCACCAGTGATGGCATGTTCGCCCTGTAGGTCTTTTTCTTCTACATTATAGTTGGTCATTTCTGTTGCTAGATTCTTTGCCGCAATCGTCAGTGTAGGAAGAAAGTCTGCAAGAGGGCGATTATCTTTCACACCCAGGCGTGCTTTCATTTCCATTGTAGTGTGGCCGCCAAACAGAGCCTGATCACCTTTGGAACGAATGCGACCAAAACCAGCATCATCGACACCACGTTCATAGATATTCTGAGAAAGACGTTTTTCAGATTCGCGCAGTCGGCCACGGGCCTCTGTACGCTCAATAAGCGCAATACGTTCTTCAATCAGTTCCTGCCTTCGAGTCTGTACTGCAAAGTAGCTCTGTGCAAACGCAATTTCTTCTTTTTTCGGGTCGCCGTTCTGTGCAATCAAATAACAGGCATAGCGGGTGAGCATATAATCTTTAATCTCTCTATGTGCGCCACTACCAAGAGAAACCATTTTCGTGACCTCACGAAAATGGTTGGACACCCTAATACCACTGGTTTCACAGGAATCCATTGCACGTAAAATGGCTTTGTCAAAGTTTTCCCAACGCTCATAGCCAAGCAAGGGCATTAATTCACGAGCATACCAAAATTCAACGTTTGCGGTTTTATCGCTGTGTACAACAAGGTCAAACTGTTCCTTAATCTGGCTAACTCTCTTTCTATCCATTCTGTTTCCTCCGTATGATCCAGTACAAATTCTTTCAACTTGGCTGATATGTTAAATTTTTAGAGTATCTTATTTTGAAGGATTATTAATTTATAAATCCAGTCTCATATCTCCAGCCTTAATAAGATTGAGTTTTCGCATACCATTTGCAATGCCAAGGGTGAGAAGGCCGGGAAGTATGAAGTACATGAGCGATATTTTCAGCAGGAGTATTGCGGAATCCTGAGTAGGCGCCATGGTTTGCCAGGACATGATTGGACCCAGAAGAACAGTGGTTCCAAGTCCGGCTCCGGCAGTGCTGTTAGTCATTTTTGCCACAAGGACGCCTATGGGGCCAAGGATTGCACTGGAAAGAAGGGAAGGCAGCCAGATAAGAGGCCGTTGGAGAATTTTAGGAAATTGAAGTTTGGAGGTTCCAAGTCCTACTGCCAGAAGACCAAAAATACCATTGTCCTTATATCCTGCCAGGGCGAATCCAATCATATTGCAGCAGCAGCCAATGGTTGCTGCTCCGGCGGCTAAACCGGATAGTTGCAGCATAGCGGCCAGGGCGGCGGCGTTTAAGGGAAAGGTACAGGCCATTCCCATGAAAACAGCCAGTGTGATACCCATGACAAGTGGCTGCTGCTGCGTTCCCCAGGAGATAAGCTCTCCCAGCTTTTCCATGAGACTGCTTACAGGAATACCGATCCAGAATCCGCACAGGCAGCCCCCCAGAATACCAAAAAGGGGCGCCAGGAGATAATCCAGGCTGGTTTTTCCCAGAAGAAAACGGGAAATTTCAATGGCTGCAAAAGCAGCCAGAAAGGCGCCAAGAGGGTCGCCGTAACCCATTTCCAGGAAGGATTTTGGTTCTGTAAAGAAGCTTCCATTTAGAATTTCCTGAGAAAAAGCTCCCGTCATGCCGGCGATTGCAGCGCAGAGGCAGGAAAAGGTGTTTTCCCCAAGGCGGCTGGCAATTCCGATACCGATACCAGCGCCTGTAAGAGAAATCGCCATAGCGCCGCTGTTTTGAAGGAACGTGCCTGCAGAACCATGGAACAACAAGCCGATTTGCTGAAGAGCCATACCCAGAATCCAGGTGACAAATAGGCCACAGGCCATACCCCGGAAACCTTCAATAAAAAAACGGTGAAAAATATTCTTCATAGCTTAGTCTAATTTCAGATTTTTAAACAGAGAGCCAAGAGAAGTAGAGATTTCTTCACTTTCTGGAAGCTCATAATCTGGTTCTTCTTCTTTTTCTTCCGGCACTTCAATGAGAGCCTTCATGCTCAGACTGATTTTTCCGTCTTCATTTTTAATTACTTTTGCAGTTACCGTATCACCTACAGACAGAACAGCCTTTGGATGTTTGATGCGTTTTTCGGAAATCTGAGAAATATGCACCAGTCCTGAAATGCCATTTCCAAGAGAAACAAACGCGCCATAAGTCTGAAGAGATTCCACGGTTCCCTCAACAATACTTCCTACTTTAATCTGGTCAACCAGTTCTCTTTTCTTAGCAGCAGCCTGCTCCTGAAGAATTTCCTTAGCAGAGAGCAGCAGCCGGTTTTCCTGTTCATCCACCTCCATGACACGAACCATAAGAGTTTTCTTCAAATAATCTTCTGGATTTTCTACATAATTTAATGCCAGTCTGGAAACTGGGATAAAAGCCCGGATGCCTTCCACATAAGCAATTACACCGCCTTTTACAATGCCCTCTACGGTGACCTCAAATTCTGTTTTGTCTTCCTTCATCTGCTCCAACTTGTCCCACACAAGCATGTCATCATCCCGGAAATTTGAGAAGGATGCGTTGATTTCATCTGCGTAGTCATCCATGGTTTCCTGTTTTTTCATTTCTTCTGTCATTGTGTTACCTCCCAAGTTAAAATTCGATTTTAAACCGTGCAATCATTATAACATAATTGCTATAAATTTAGAAGTATGTTACTATAATGGCAAAATACCTTAAAAAACAGAAAGGCAAGGAAGAATGGCGAAGCAGGGGAAGATTTATATTATAGGGCACAAAAATCCAGATACAGATTCCATATGTTCTGCGATTGCATATGCAGATATTAAAAACCGGCTGAACTCAGGGAAAAAGTATGCAGCGAAAAGAGCCGGACAGATTAATGAAGAGACAGAATATGTTTTAAAACGTTTTGGTGTAGAAGCGCCGGGATATCTTTCGGATGTAGGAACCCAGGTAAAGGATATGGAAATCAGGGAGACGCCGGGAGTTCCAAATAATATTTCCATTAAAGACGCCTGGTCTATTATGAAAAAAAGCAGTGCAGTAACGCTTCCCATTACAAAAGAGGACGGACAGTTAGAGGGATTGATTACCACAGGAGATATTGCAAATTCTTACATGGACGCCCATGATAATTACTTTTTGTCCAATGCAAGAACTCAGTACAGAAGCATTGCCAACACAGTGGAGGGAACGGTTGTGACGGGAAATTCCCATGGGTATTTCATCCGGGGAAAAGTAGTCATAGGCGCGGCTCATCCCAATAAACTGGGAGAGTTTTTGGAAGAGGAAGATCTGGTGATTCTGGGAGACCGTTATGAAGACCATTTGTGCGCTATTGAACAGAATGTAAGTTGTATGATTGTATGCAATAATGCAGAGGTATCTCATGATATTGTAGAGGCTGCAGAGCGTAATCAATGCGTAGTTATCCGGTCTTCCCTGGATACGTTTACCGTTGCAAGGCTGATTAATCAGAGTATTCCTGTAAAACACATTATGAAAAAGGAAAACCTGATCACCTTCCAGACCGATGATTTTACGGATAACATTAAGGATATCATGGTAAAAACCCGTCACAGAGCCTTTCCGGTGGTAAATAAACATGGCAAATACATAGGAACTGTGTCCAGACGAAATTTGCTGGGAATGAAGAAAAAGCAGTTGATTCTGGTAGACCATAACGAAAAAACTCAGGCTGTAGACAATATTGATGCGGCAGAGATTCTGGAGATTATTGACCATCACAGATTAGGTTCTCTGGAAACCCTGCAGCCCATTATGTTCCGAAATCAGCCTGTTGGCTGCACAGCAACCATTATGTATCAGATGTATACAGAAAAAGCGCTGGAAATCAGTCCGGCTATTGCAGGACTTTTGTGTTCTGCCATTATTTCAGACACCTTGATGTTCCGTTCTCCAACCTGTACTTCAGCGGATAAAATGGCAGCAGGGGCCCTTGCGCTCATTGCGGGAATTAATATTGAGGAACATGCAAAGGAAATGTTTATTGCCGGAAGTAACTTAAGAGGAAAGACCGCAGAAGTTATTTTCTATCAGGATTTCAAACGTTTTACAGCAGATACTGTGAACTTTGGAGTTGGGCAGATTAGTTCTATGAATGCAGAAGAGCTGGCAGATTTGAAACAGAGACTGATTCCTTTTATGCAGCATGAATGTGGAAAGAACGGAATTTCTATGGTATTTTTCATGCTGACCAATATTTTGGAAGAATGTTCAGAAATTATTTGTTACGGAGAAGGCAGCGGACGTCTGGTAGAGGAGGCTTTTGAAGTAAAAGAAGCGCAGGGCGGCTATATTCTTCCGGGAGTAGTCTCAAGAAAGAAACAGTTGATTCCGGCTTTTATCGGGACTTTACAGCAGAATAATTAAAGATGGAAATGAGGTTGTATTATGCCAAAAATAGAGTGGAAACCAGGAAATATGCTATATCCCCTGCCGGTTGTCATGGTAAGTGTGGCAGATGAGGAAGGGCACGATAATATTATTACGGTAGCATGGGCGGGAACTGTGTGTACCAATCCTCCTATGGTGTCTATTTCTGTGCGCCCGGAACGGTATTCATATAAAATGCTTATGGAAACCAGAGAATTTGTCATTAATCTCACAACAGAAAAACTGGCTTATGCTACAGACTACTGTGGTGTAAAATCAGGCAGAGATGTGGATAAATTTAAAGCGGTACACCTTACCAGACAGCCCGCGTCCCATGTGGGAGCGCCTATGATTAAAGAATCTCCGGTGTCTATTGAATGCAGGGTACGGGAAGTCCAGGAATATGGAAGTCACAGCGTTTTCACAGCGGATGTGCTGGCAGTGCATGTGGATGATAAATACATGGATGAAAAGGGCAAATTCGACTTAGCTCTGGCAAATCCTATTGTATATTCTCACGGAGAATATTACGGACTTGGGAAAAAGCTGGGAACCTTTGGATATAGCATTAAGAAAAAAAACAGAAAAAGCAGAGGAAAACGGAGAAATGAAAAAAGATAATCTGGTACTTATTGGAATGCCCGGAGTTGGAAAAAGTACAGTTGGAGTCATTCTTGCCAAGGTGCTTGGCTATGAGTTTTTGGATTCTGATTTGCTGATTCAAAAAGAAGAGAATGCGCTTTTGCGGGAAATTATTGAAAAAAAAGGGCTGGATGGTTTCCTGGAAATTGAAAACAGAGTCAATGCTTCTATAGAAACCACGAAAGCGGTTATTGCCACCGGGGGAAGTGTGGTATACTGCCAGGAAGCCATGGAGCATTTAAAGGAAATCGGAACAGTAATTTACTTAAAATTAGACTATAGTATTTTGCAGAGAAGACTGGGAAATCTAAAAGGAAGAGGGGTTGTTCTGCGGGAAGGACAGACTTTAAAGGGGCTTTATAATGAGAGAACCCCATTGTACGAAAAGTATGCCGATATTGTAATTGATGAGAAAAAGTTGAATGTAGAACAGACTTTACAGAAAATTCTGGAGGAGCTGGAAAAATAATAGAGAATAGAGTGGGCAAAAAGGGCTCAATTACAGGAATATGTTAATTTTTATTTACAAATGGTGGCATCTGTTATAATATAATAGTTAAGCCATAAAATAAAATAGAAAGGGAGTTTTTGTGCCATAGGCACCGGGCTTCCTGGATTACATGTGCAGATAATGATTCGAGTATGGCTTTTATAAGACGAGAAACCTGCAAAGCAGCAGGAATACCATAAATTGAGACAGGCCTGAGGGTCTAAAAATTAAGAGGTGTGTATATGGAACAGTATGTTATCAAAGGCGGGAATCCGTTGGTTGGAGAAGTAGAGATTGGCGGAGCAAAGAACGCAGCCCTTGCCATATTGGCAGCAGCAATTATGACAGATGAAACGGTACACATTGAGAACTTACCGGACGTAAGGGATATTAATGTTCTGTTAGAAGCAATTAAGGAAATCGGTGCAGTTGTGGAACGCATCAGCCCTACAGAAGTGAAAATTGTTGGCTCCACCATTGGAAATATCAGCGTGGAATATGAATATATCAAAAAAATCAGAGCTTCCTACTATCTTCTGGGAGCGCTTCTGGGAAAATATAAAAATGCGGAGGTTCCCCTTCCAGGTGGCTGTAATATCGGAAGCCGCCCTATTGATCAGCATTTAAAAGGATTCAGAGCCCTGGGAGCATCTGTGGATATTATCCATGGCGCAGTTGTTGCAAAAGCAGATCAGTTGCTTGGAAAGCATATTTTCCTGGATATGGTTTCTGTAGGAGCTACCATTAACATTATGATGGCAGCAGCCATGGCTCAGGGAAATACCACCATTGAAAATGCGGCAAGAGAGCCCCATGTAGTAGATGTGGCGAACTTCCTGAACAGTATGGGTGCTAATATTAAAGGCGCAGGTACGGATGTTATCCGTATCCGTGGAGTGGAAAAGCTTCATGGTACAAGCTATTCTATTATTCCGGACCAGATTGAGGCAGGAACATTTATGTGCGCTGCCGCTGCAACTATGGGAGACATTATGGTGAAAAACGTAATTCCCAAGCATCTGGAGGCAACCACTGCAAAATTAGAAGAGATTGGATGCCAGGTGGAAGAGTTTGATGATGCAGTACGCGTAGTGGCTAATAAGCGTCTGAAACGTACCAATGTGAAAACCATGCCTTATCCGGGCTATCCTACAGATATGCAGCCTCAGTTTTCTGTGGCACTAACCTTGGCAGAAGGGACAAGCATTGTAACCGAGAGTATTTTTGAGAACCGCTTTAAATATGCCGCAGAGCTGGCAAGAATGGGAGCAAATATCAAGGTGGAAGGAAATACTGCTATTATTGACGGTGTTCCGAAACTCACAGGTGCAAGAGTATGCGCCCCTGACTTGCGCGCAGGCGCGGCCCTGGTTATTGCGGGTCTTGCTTCTGAAGGCATTACCATTGTGGATGATATTGTATACATCCAGAGAGGTTATGAGCGTTTTGAAGAAAAGCTGAGAAGCCTGGGCGCAGAGATTGAAAAAGTTTCCAGTGAAAAGGAAATTAAGAAATTCCAGTTACGGGTGGGATAAAAAAGGCTTGACGAACCGGAAAAAACCTTGTATTGTAATAAACGAAAACAGAAAACAATTTATATTTTCTCTTATTCAGAGTGATGGAGTTACATAGGAACTGTGAAGTCACGGCAACCCCGCCATGCGGAAGGTGCCAACCTGAGCGAGTAGTCGAACAATAAGAGGATTCATTTTAGAACGATATGAGTCCGCTTAGTGCGGACTCTTTTTTGGTGATTAAACCTCAAGAGAAAATATAACCTCAAAGAAAGGAAAGATACTATGGAAAAAAGATTATTTACTTCCGAATCTGTAACCGAAGGACATCCAGACAAGATGTGCGATGCCATTTCTGACGCCATCTTAGATGCGCTGATGGAAAAAGACCCAATGAGCCGCGTAGCATGTGAAACTGCTGTAACTACAGGTATGGTTATGGTTATGGGTGAAATCACAACAAAGGCATATGTAGATATCCCTAAAATTGTAAGAGATACCGTAAGAGAAATCGGCTACACCAGAGCAAAATATGGCTTTGATGCAGATACCTGCGGTGTTATCACTACCATTGACGAACAGTCCACAGATATTGCTATGGGCGTTGACAAAGCTCTGGAAGCAAAAGAAAACAAAATGTCAGAAGAAGAACTGGATGCTATCGGAGCTGGTGACCAGGGTATGATGTTTGGTTTTGCTTCTGATGAAACAGAAGAATATATGCCATATCCTATTGCACTGGCACACAAGCTGGCACTTCAGCTTACCAAGGTGCGTAAAGACGGAACACTGACTTATTTAAGACCAGATGGAAAATCCCAGGTAACTGTAGAGTATGATGAAAATGACAAACTCTGCTCTCTTGCTTCTGTCCTCCGCCACATCAAATACCCAGTGTACACTCAAAATATAATTGTAAATAACCGAAACCGAAAATGAAATTCCGCTGGAAATCAGATAATTGATTCCGATCAGCTCTGTCAGAAAGATCATCACTCCATAGTCAATGACGAATGCACTTCCGCCTACAAATGCAAAACGAATGATCTGACGCATCAGATTTTTTTTCTTGTTTTCTTCCATCTTCTCACCCTTTTCTATTCCATTGTTTCCAGTCGATTCAGTGCTGCTTCGATCACTTTATCCATATCGTAATACTTATAATCGCCGAGACGACCTCCAAAAATGACATTTCCTTCCGCTTTTGCCAGCTCCTGATATTTTTCGAACAATCTGGTATTCTTTTCATCATTTACCGGATAATACGGTTCCATCCCCACTTTCCACTCGGAAGAGTATTCTCTGGAAATTACGGTTTTCTCCTGCTGTCCGAATTCAAAATGCTTGTGCTCGATAATTCTTGTGTACGGAACTTCCCGCTCTGTATAATTGACCACTGCATTTCCCTGATAGTTATCACAGTCTAATAC
>OHQZ01000470.1_pt1 | contig 16494 bp, 16 predicted proteins | sample 1578281 | NCBI WGS metagenome assembly OHQZ01 (sample SAMEA3879589, study PRJEB24766) | human gut metagenome | biome: human-associated habitat; feature: feces | place: USA | collected 1985/1987
TGCATCTGGTCGGACAATAAATTATATGGGAACAAGCTGAATGACCGGATTCAGGAATACAGCCAGGCTACCAAGGTAACGCCCCTTCTCATGCCATCTATCGACGAGCTTTTGGCGCAGGGGATTACGAAAATTCTCTGGTATGACGATGTTTCCCAAATTCAGCAAATAGAAAAAGAGCTACGGAAAACAGCTCATTTTCATAACGTAACTTTTTGCACCTCCAAGCCCTTCTATCTGGAGTTCTTCAACAGTAAGGTGTCAAAGGCTGCAGCTATTGATTGCATTGGTAAGCTCTACAATTTCACCCCCGCTGAAACTATCGCTATCGGCGACGGTTTCAATGACCTCTCCATGATCCGCTATGCTGCCCTTGGCGTTGCCATGGAAAATGCACCAGATGGCGTGAAAGAGTCTGCGGATTATATCACTGCACGCACTAACAATGAGGATGGTGTTGCAGAAGTTCTGGAGAAATTTGTTTTATAGAATCATGACTATACAAAAATGGTGATTGTGTTAATTATTTCACATTCAACACAATCACCATTCTATTAATCCGTTTTAAACCAAATTATGTCCGCCTTGCTATATCTCTTACAGATTCTTAAACAACGGCTTCATAGCCGGATACAGTTCTTTGAACTTCTGGTATCTCTCCTCATATTTCGCAGCCAGTTCTGGAGTAGGCTCTACAGTATCCACTACTTTTGCAAGCTTCTTGCCAGCAGTCTCAACGTCCGGATAAACACCGCATCCTACTGCTGCCAGCATAGCACCGCCAAGGGATGGTCCCTCTTCCACTTCCAGAACGTCAACCTTAATATTCATAACATTTGCAATAATCTGCTTCCACAGCGGGCTCTTTGCACCACCGCCACAGATCTTGGTACGCTCAATTTTAATTCCAAGACTCTTTGCAACCTCCAGAGAATCACGAAGTGCGAAAGCAACTCCCTCCAATACAGCCTGAGTCATATCTGCTCTTGAGGTGTCCATGGACATGCCGAAGAATACGCCTCTTGCATCTGGATCGTTGTGTGGGGAACGCTCGCCCATCAGGTATGGCAGGAAGAATACGTGATTCTCACCAAGCTTCTGGATAGGCGCCTGCTCTGCTGCGAAGTCCTTCGTTCCAAGAATCTCCTCGGCCCACCATTTATTACAGGAAGCAGCGCTGAGCATACATCCCATCAGATGATAGCTTCCATCTGCATGGCAGAAAGAATGAAGGGCATTGTGCTCATCTACACCAAAATTCTTGCTGGAAATAAATACAGTTCCAGAAGTACCAAGGGAAATATTGCACTGTCCATCACCAACTGTTCCAGTACCAACAGCTGCTGCCGCATTGTCTCCAGCACCAGCGATAACCTTTACATTCTCAGAGAAGCCAAGCTCTTTAGCAACCTCTGGCTTCAGTGTTCCAACAACCTCCCAGCTCTCATAAAGCTTCGGAAGCTGCTCCTCTTTCACACCGCAGATTTCCATCATTTCTTTAGACCAGCAGCGATTCTTTACATCCAGAAGAAGCATACCTGAAGCGTCAGATACATCTGTGCAGAAGGAGCCGCTTAAACGATAAGCCAGGTAATCCTTTGGAAGCATGATCTTCACAACTTTTGCAAATTTCTCTGGCTCATTTTTCTTCATCCACAGGATCTTCGGAGCAGTAAAGCCGGCAAATGCGATATTTGCAGTATACTGGGAAAGCTTGTCCTTTCCGATCACATTATTCAGATAATCTGTCTCTTCAGAAGTACGTCCGTCATTCCACAAAATTGCAGGACGAATTACCTGATCCTGATCATCTAAAGTTACCAGTCCATGCATCTGTCCGCCGAAGCTGATTCCGGCAACCTGGGAGCGGTCAATGCCCTCTGTCAGTTCTTTCATACCAGCCATACTCTGGGTATACCAGTCTTCCGGATTTTGCTCAGACCAGCCCGGATGCGGGAAAAATAATGGATATTCTTTTGATACGATATTACAGATTTTTCCGGATTCTTCCATAAGAAGAAGTTTTACTGCGGAAGTACCAAGATCAACACCGATAAAATACATTTTTATCCTCCTTAAGTTCATGCCTTAGGCGTTCCTTCTAGGCTTTCCGGCCAGAACCCTCTTAGAATGCTCTGCCCGCCTATTCTAAAAACAGCCGTACCGCATAAAGTGGTACGGCCGTTTCTATATACGCCTATAATTCTATTCAAATCGTCCCTTCCTGCTTTTTAAGCAAGAAGCAATCATTCTACATTGCTCTCAACTTTGTACACAGCAATTACTTACTGTTTATTTAAGCATTAGCCCCATGGATTCTCTGTAGGATATCTTACACCAGCTGGCTGGTTGTAACCGATCTTCTTAACATCAAGTCCAAGGAATTTCACTACTTCGTAGAATGCCTTTCCATAATGTCCGAACATAACTGCACCGTGATGCGGGTAGTTGCCCTCGATCAGTACGTGACGGTAGAATCTTCCCATCTCTTTGATTGCGAAGATACCAATACCACCAAAGGATCTTGTAGGTACGTCAAGAACTTCACCTTCTGCAACATAAGAAACAAGCTCTCCCTCAGAGTTGCACTGCAGACGATAGAATGTAATATCAGAAGCAGCGATATCTCCCTCCAGAGTTCCTCTTGTGAAATCTGGCTCAGATCCTTCCGGCTCAAGAAGTCTGTGCTGGATCAGCTGATATTTAACAGCTCTGGAATCGCACATCTTGCAGGCCGGAGTATTTCCGCAATGGAAGCCCATGAATGTATCGGTAAGCTTATAATCATATTTGCCCTTGATATCCTCATCATAGATGTACTGAGGAACGGAGTTGTTGATGTCAAGCAGTGTAACAGCGTCATTGGAAATGCAAAGTCCGATGTACTCGCTAAGAGCTCCGTAGATATCAACCTCACAGGATACCGGGATTCCTCTTGCAGCAAGACGGCTGTTTACATAGCATGGCTCAAATCCAAACTGTGACGGGAATGCAGGCCAGCATTTATCAGCAAATGCAACGTATTTTCTTGCTCCCTTGTGAGCCTCAGCCCAGTCAAGAAGAGTAAGCTCAAACTGTGCCATCTTAGCATTAAGATCTTCATAATATTTGCCTTCGCCCATCTCTTTTGCCATATCAGCACAGACATCCGGGATACGAGGATCATTCTCATGCTCTTTAAAGGAAACAAGAAGGTCAAGCTCAGAGTTCTCTTCAATCTCAACGCCCAGCTCATAGAGTCCTTTGATCGGTGCGTTACATGCGAAGAAGTCCTGTGGACGTGGTCCAAAGGTAATGATCTTCAGGTTACGAACACCGATAACGGCACGTGCAACTGGTACGAAGTCAGCGATCATGGTAGCAATGTCAGTTGCAGTTCCAACCGGATATTCCGGAATATAAGCTTCAAGATGACGCATCTTTAAGTTGTAGGAGCAGTTCAGCATACCGCAGTAAGCATCACCACGACCATTGATCATATCGCCATCGCCCTCAGCAGCAGCTACATACATGCAAGGTCCGTCAAATCTCTCAGCAATCAGGGTCTCTGGAGTCTCTGGTCCGAAGTTTCCAAGGAAAACAACAAGTGCATTACACTCAGCTTTGTTTACATCCTCGAGAGCCTTCTCCATGTCTTTCTCATTCTCAACAGTTACTGGACATTCATAAAGCTCACCTTTGTAAGCGTCCATGATAGCTGCGCGTCTCTTCTCAGAAAGCTGAATCGGGAAACAGTCACGGCTTACTGCGATTAATCCAAGTTTTACTACTGGTATATTGTTCATAATTGGTATTCCTCCATATTTTAATTTTTTAAGAAACTTTCAATTGTGGTAGCTATGTAAGCACCTCAAGTCTCAATATTCATTTTTCAAACAGACTTTAGTAGTTGCCCACCAACAACGTGTCGATTTATCTTCTGAAAAAAATGAGCAACTATGAATTATTTTATCAGTCAATTGTGATATTCTCACCCTTCAGACCATTAAATGCGCCAGCGATCTTCGCATCCTCATGTGCGATCAGCCATTTGTTCTTGGCTGTCATCAAGCTGTCCTCTCCTGTCTTCTCAGTCTGGAAGGTAAGGTCTGTGTTGGTTCCTTTCGGAAGTACGACAACACACTGGAAACCGCCCTCATTCACATGGCATGGTGCGTAGTGAAGTGTGGTAGCGTATACCTCGATTCCGGTTCCTGCCGGTACAAGGAATGCCTCGATCTTAGATGTATCATAGGTATGATCCGGCTCAATGTCCTGCTGATGTCCGATAAGAAGGACAAGATCTGTAACCGCTACATTGATCTCGGAATTACGATGATACTCCACTGCATTCAGCTTCTTGTTATGGCCATTGCAGTATCCGATCTGGACCGGCAGCCCGCCGTATCCCTTGTTCTGCAGGTCTTTCATAATATCCAGTGCCTCCAGCTCTTCAACGGATGGAACGTAGATTACGTCCTCTGGAACCGGAGTATGTTTCATCTCCTTGATAAGACCTGTAAAGTCGTATCCCTCCAGCACCTGTCCATATTTACGGAATGCCGAATCTGTTACTTTCTGAATCTTCACGATTAACCTCCTTTTGCGCATATCAGAATGCGGACATGGCTGCTATCTGCCACTCTCACAGCAGTCCAACATGCTCATACTCAAGATTCCCGAACCAGCTGCTGACCTCAGTCTGCCCTGGTTCTTTCTGCATGAAAAAAGCATACCATATTCTGGTATGCTTTACGACGGTTTTCTTGTCTTATCTATAGCACTTTTTTGACATTTTATTCTTTTGGAGTTGTATTAAATTTTTTTCTTACTTCGCTTGGAAGTCTGTTATATTTCTTCTGAAACTCTCTGGAAAAGGCTCTGCTGCTGGCAAAGCCGTTGTCCAGGGCAATCTGGCTCACTGTTTTCTCTGTATTCATCAGTTCCCGACATGCATAAGACATGCGAATTTCCTGTAAATAAGTCTTAAAATTGATTTTTGCATACTTTTTGAACATTCGCGACAAATAAGCGTCTGAATAGCCAAATAAATTTGCCATCTCAGAAAGTTTCAGTTCTTCTGTATAATGCTCACGCATATAAGTGGTAATTTTTGACAAAGCATCCAGTCGTCGGCTGTCCTGAATTTCCTCCTGTGCAGCCTCGGTCTCACGATAATCCCTTACCATCAGGTACAAAATATTGTAGTACAGTGCCATAGTCCGGTACTCCCATCCTTCTTCACGGGCACAGTACACCTTATAAAGCTCCTCAATAAAAAATGCCAGCTTCCGGTTATCCGGAGCCTTAGACTTCTGATCCTTTGCCACACGGGCTGCACTTGTAAATCGGATAAACCGCTGGGCAGTAAAATATTTTTCAAACTGCTTCAGTGGAATCTGCAAAACCACAGTCTCATTTTTCCTGGGGGCGTGAATGGAGTGGATTTCATTGGAATTGATGATGATCAGCCCGCCAGCCTCCAGGGGGTACTCTTCTTCATTAAGAAAAAAAGTCAGTCTGCCTTTCAGCACTGCAAAAATCTCAATTGAGGTATGCCAGTGTTTTTCTCTTTCGTAATTGCCGTGTCCGCCTTCAAATAAAAAGATTTTGAAGGGAAGACCCTCATTTGGTATGATCAATTCATGCTGAAATTCCAAGATTTCACCTCCGGCAGGTATATTTCTATAAAGCCGCGCCATTTTCTTTCAGGTCCGAACACGCTCTAAAGTCTCTTGCTGTAAGAATATCATTTTCCCCTATATTTGACAATCCTGTTTCTTAGATTCTTTTTGGCTCCGCTGCCACGTCTTTTCTCGTTTCGTATTTTCTTAAATACAAGTTTTTTCTTATCTTGTATTTACCAGCTCAAACGCTTATAATTGAAATTAATTTTCAATATGTTATTTTTATTTTCGGGAGGTTTATCATGAAATTTATATATCCTGCTGTTTTTAAGAAAACCGAAGATGGTCGTTATAAGGGAACTTTCCCAGACCTGGAAGGCTGCTTCGGAGAGGGAGACACTTTAGACGAAGCTATCGAAAGCGCTAACGCTGCTGCATTCGACTGGATTTCTGTAGAGCTCTCCGAAGAAGTTCCAGAGCTGCCTCCGATCACAGATCCAGATGATATGGAATTAGAAGATGAGGATGTGGTCAGAAATATCCAGGTGAACATCCGGTTGTATGATGGGTGGGATGAATGAAGTTTACCGTGAGTGTTTGAAATGTCCGCTTACGTTCCAGACTTCACTGACTTACCTGATAAGTCCAAAATGGGGAGGCAAAGCCTCCCCATTAATTTTATCACTGTACCTGGTCAGAACCTTCTCAGTTACAAAATATTTTTGTTTTATCTTGCCTGCTTCTTCACTGCCACTGCAATGGACAGACCGGGAGCATAATATGGAATCAATGTAGCCTGCAGTGCATGATAAATATCAGACTTTCCAGGCCATACGGTCTCCAGAAGATTGTTCTCTCTGTCCAGCTGATGGAACCAGGAACCGTTTACGTGATCCAGAACTTTCTCATCCAGATATTTCATAAACTCTGCATAATCTGCTGCGTATTTCTCATTATCTGTTACATGGAACAGAACGGAAGAGGTGTTGATTGCTTCTGCAAGAGTCCAGTGCATTCTGTCATGGACTACAGGTTTGCCGTTCCAGTCTGTTGTGTAACAGATTCCCGGTGCACCGTCTGCATTCCATGCGTCAGCAACTGCACGGTTATACAGATTCTCTGCAGCTTCAATATAAGGTGCTGCGCCAGCCTTGTCCTCTTTATATGTAGAAAGCGCCCACTGTGTGATCAGTCTTGCCCATTCAATTCCATGTCCAGGAGTTGCTCCATATGGCTTAAACTGGTCGTCCGGGCGGTCTTTGTTGCATTCCAGATCCGGTACCCAGTCACTGGAAAAATGCTCCGGTATACGCCAGTTATTGTCCTTTGCCCATACCAGAACATGGTCGATGATCCTGCCCGCACGTACACGATATTTCTCATCCCCGGTCACATCAGCTGCGGCAAGAAACGCCTCAACGGTGTGCATATTTGCATTCAAGCCTCGATAGGAATCCAGCTCTGTAAATTCTGTATTCCAGGTATCACAGGAAAGTCCTTCTTCCTCGTTCCAGAATCTCAGATCATAAAGAGCCAGGGCATCCTTCAAAAGCTCTGCTGCCCCTTCTCTGCCGGCCAGCACGCCGGAAGAAGCTGCCAGAATTACAAATGCATGGGCATAGCACTGCTTGGTTGGAACAATTTCATTGTCCTTTGTAAGACCTGCATACCAACCACCATTTTGATCATCGTGAAGCTCGCCTCTAAGCCCCTTCAACGCTGCATCAGCCAGTGCCTCGCTGCCTTCATGTCCAAGCATAGAACCAATGCTGTACACATGTGTCATACGGCTTGTGATCCATGTTTCACGGTTACGGTCTTTCCAGGGAGTGCCGTCATCTCCAAGATAATAGGAGCTTCCTCCTGGTGACGGAAACTGATGCCCGAAGCTTAATAAACCATCTCTTACATCCTGCAGAAATTCCTGGTTTTCAGCTGTTCCAAGCTGATATTTTTTCTCTGTAACTGCCATTTCTGTTTTCTCCTTTTATACTGTAATATACTGTGAAAGTCCCGCTCTACAGCTGACTTGCATATATAGTGATGTCACAAATAGGCAACAAGTCCGTTTTGTGATGATCTCCCACTTTGCTATCTTCATTTTACCTTGTCTGAAAGGCCTTGAACAGAGGGGTGAACTTTGGCTTTTATGGGGATTTTTACTGTTTCACTTCTCTGGCACAATTATACTCCCGGACAGAATTTCGGTCAATTTATTTAAGTTTCATCAAAATAGCCGCCATTAGTACGTTATTTGCACTAATAGCGGCTGTAAATGTTATTATTGTTATAATAATCTATATTCTGTTTTTTCAAAAACAGTTCCAATCAGCAGATAGCTTTTCCAAGCTCAATGCAGGCTGCCTGAGCCTCATCATCTGGCTCTTCGTTGCAGATTACACTATCAACAGCAAGTGCAACGCCGTCGTTCTGGCATTTTTCTTCCCAGCTGCGCATCCAGTCGCCATCTCCCCATCCGTAGGAGCCGAAGAGCGCTACTTTTTTGCCTGCAAGCTTTGGCTCACATGCTTCGAATACCGGCTGGAATACGGAATCCTCAAGCTCCTCATCTCCCATTGCAGGGCATCCGAAAGCTACACCGTCGAAACCGCTGATATCTGTTCCGTCAAAATCGTCAGCGCTGATCACTTCTACTTCAGCACCAGCAGCTTTTGCACCCTCTGCTACTTTATTTGCCATTTCCTCTGTATTGCCAGTTCCGCTCCAATATACAACTGCTACTTTACTCATAACTTCTCTTAACCTCTTTCTTTTATAATTTTATTGCCAGCCTGCGAGATTATTTATGTTTGTTTCCTCCACATCCGGCGCTTTAATAACGAAAGTCAGCTTTTCCGTGACTCTTATCGCTTTTTGGCTGTCACCCATAGCGGACTTTCATTGTATGTCAGGCAGCCACTGTCAGCTGCAGAACACTCCTGCCTTTTGCCCATAGATTCCGATAAACCTCCCGGCATTTATGGTACTTCTGAAACATTTTCAATGCTTCACATTCATTACAATATACTTTCCAGCAGCCGGAACATTTATAATTCTGTCCGCCATTCTGGATAAAACCAATTACGTCCCCAAGTGGATAATCAAGAAAAATTCCAATCTCATGTGGAAAATCCTCTGATGCCTCAAAGCGCTTCTTCAATAATGCCAGGCACTGTCCCGGTTCTGTATTTTCATATCCATATTTTTTCAGAAACCGGGCAACTCCGGGACGATTCAGATTCCGTACCAGCTGTTTTTCTCGGTATACATAAACCAGAGAACGGTTACCACGGCTGCGAAGTGCCAGCAGTTTCACACCTTTGGGATTCATCAGCTGATTCCACATGGAAATCTGAAGGTCTATATTTTCTTCCTCTTCACAGCAGGCATTGAAAAGATTGGCCGCTTTCAGTGAAGCAAGGGTAGGAGCACAGTGCTCAATGAGACATTTCTCGATCATGATAAACTCCTCACCTTTTTATGCCATCACCGCATGCTCATCCAGCGCACACTTTAAAGCGCTTGCGCTGCTGGTATGGATGCGCGCTACCGGAATGTTATTTTTCTTTGCTTCCTGTGATGCACTGATAACCATTTTATGGGACACTGTATTGGTGAAAAGAACCATCAGATCCGGACATCCGATTTTCTTGCGGATTGCACCGTTCTCCTTTGGAAAAACTTTCGCCTTATATCCATAGTCTTTGCAGATATCGGTATACTGATATACCATTCTCTCATTTCCGCCGATGATTACAATACTCATGTGAATTGTCCTTTCCGGGTTTTATGAAGCTTCTGAAAATGAGAAAACACCCAACTTCCAGGCAATGTTTTCTTCTTTTTCGTTAGTCTTTTCTAACCCTTTGTTAAAAAAATTAGAAGCTTTCCGTTTACTGTTTACAACCTTCACAGTAACGCCTGCACTTCTGAAATATGTTTTAGTTGCTACAGTCCTTTACATTTTATTTTATGTAAAAGGTGCTGATTATATATTTTTATAGTTCTACGCTTTAGTTAGCTTGTGCTAACTTTTATGATGTTAGTTTACACTAATCCTTTATTTCTGTCAAGTACAAAACAAAAAAAGAGAGCTAATGAAAAACAGTCTCATTAACTCTCTGATATATTCAAAAGTTACACGTTCACCGCAGAGCGTGTTTGAAAAATCATTCCCGCAATCTGCACCCGATTTTTTTACAATACCCGGGATGCAGACCACATCCATTTAAATTTCCTCAGTACTCACCAGATTCTTCATGCTATTCATACCGATCAATAGTGTAGAAGTATTATGAAGCAGCGCAGATGTAGTCGGCTGCAGGATTCCGGCAACACCAAGCAGGATCAGGCCAGTGTTAAATCCTACGATCGTTCTGTAATTATTGTGAATACGCTTCATCAGCGCGTCACTGATATGCTTCAGAATTACGATACCTTCCAGATTATCCGCACCGATAGTGATGTCTGCGATCTCTCTTGCAATCTCGGCGCCTTCACTTACCGCAATACCTGCGTCAGCTGCAGAAAGGGCCGGAGAATCGTTAATTCCATCACCAAGCATGACAACCTTACGTCCTTTTGCTTTCTCTTTTTCCACAAAGCTTGCTTTATCTTCCGGAAGAACCTCAGAATAATATTCGTCAACGCCAACCCTGGCTGCAACAGCCCTGGCTGTACGTTCACTGTCTCCGGTCATCATAACTACCTTGCTGAATCCGGCTTTCTTCAGTGCTTTTACAACTGCAGGAGCTTCCTCACGGAGAGGATCCTCAATACAGATAACAGCTGCAAGACTGCCTTCAATTGCAAGATACAGATGGGAATACTCATTTGGAAGATTTTTAAAACGCTCCTCCATCCCTTCCGGAATGGTGCATTTCTCATCCTCAAATACAAAATGGGAGCTTCCAATGATTGCTTTTTTGCCCTCAATGGTTGTTGAAATACCATGAGCAACAATGTATTCTACCTTAGAATGCATTTCCTCGTGATCCAGTTTTCTCTTCTTCGCTGCATCTACAACAGCTTTCGCCATGGAATGAGGAAAATGCTCTTCCAAGCAAGCTGCAATTCGTAGCAGCTCATCTTCACTCTGTCCGTTAAATGGAACAATCTCAGCCACTGTAGGTTCTGCCTTGGTAAGAGTGCCAGTCTTGTCAAATACGATCGTATCGGCATCCGCAACTGCCTCCAGGAATTTACCGCCCTTCACAGTGATTTTGTATTCTCCTGCCTCCCGGATAGCGGAAAGTACGGAAACCGGCATTGCCAGCTTCAGGGCACAGGAGAAATCAACCATCAATACGGAAACAGCCTTGGTTACATTTCTGGTAAGCAGATAAGTAAGTGCAGTACCGCCAAGTGTGTATGGGACCAGTCTGTCCGCCAGGTGCTTGGCCTTGCTCTCAAGACCGGATTTCAGTTTCTCAGTATCCTCGATCATGGCTGCGATTTTCTCATAACGGCTGGAACCACCAACTGCTTTTACAGTAATGATAGCCTCGCCCTCTTCCACAACTGTACCTGCGTATACGGAATTTCCTTCCACTTTTCTTACAGGAACAGATTCACCAGTCAGGGAAGCCTGGTTTACCATAGCCTCGCCCTCTGCGATCAAACCGTCAAATGGGACCACATTTCCCATATGTACTACAACCATATCTCCGGCCTGGATCTTGTCTGCGTCCACCAGCACTTCCGTACCTTCACTGCGAAGCCATACCTTACCAGTGTTCAGAGACATGGTACGTGCCAGATCATCCACAGATTTCTTGTGGGTCCACTCCTCAAGCAATTCTCCAATTCCAAGCAGGAACATAACAGAACCGGCTGTGGAGAAGTCGCCGCGGAAAATGGAAACACCGATTGCAGTTGCATCCAGAACCGGAACCTCGATCTTACGCTTCCAGAGTGTCTTAACCCCCAGCCAGATGTATTTCACAGACATTGCAGTGGTATAGATTGCAGACAATGGATATGGCAAAAGCAGCTTACGTCCGTAATGGAAAATAACTTTATTTACCAGCTTCTCCTTATAAGTCTCATTTAATTCTCTTCCGGAATTCTCCAGCACCTGGGCCGGTACGCTGACACGGCTGTAACCAAACGCCTGAATTGCCTTCAACAGTTCATTCCGCTCTCCGGTGTAGTAAATAAGAGCATCACTGGTACGGTTAAAGACCTGAGCCTTCTTTACTCCATCCAGATTTTCCAGATAATACTGAAGGGTATCTGCCTGGGTAAAATTCATATATTTCTGAAAAAGATGGACTCTGATACGTCCTTTTTTCTCATGTTTAACTGTAAATTTCAACTTGTTCACCTACTTTTTCTTCAAAGCAAAAGTTGCTGTTCATTACGTTCACCACAATCACTTCGCGCTACACTCTTCGCGTTTTCAGTAAAATTTGTTCACCCAAAATATCCGGCAGAACTTTTCGAACGAACAGCAACAATTAAGAGGACTGTCGCAAAAACGGCAGTCCCCAATATGTTTGCAATGTATTTCACTGCCATCTTACTCAGCAGTTTCCTCTGTCTCAGCTTCTTCAGTTTCTTTAAACTCAGTCTCGCTCTCAGCTACCTCATCCTCAAACGGCTCCTCAGCTGCTTTTCTGTCCTCATTGATCTGCTGTGCATCTGCATAGATATCACCTGCATTTTCCTGAACAGTTGTAACCGTCTTCATTACACAGTCCTTTGCTCTTAAAACAGCTGCTGTGCACTCTGTGTAAACTTTTTTCGCATCTTTACTGGAAAGAAACTTGATACCTGCAGTTCCGAATAAAACACCTGCTGCAAAAAGTCCTGTCTTGTCCCATTTAAAACTTGCCATGATTAAATTCCTCCTTATAGTGAAACGTTATTGTTGTTAGTTGTTTTTCAATATTTTGGTATTATATATCAGTTTTTCTGAAATTCCCAGTGCTATTTTGCTTATCGAGAAATATTCTCATTATCTCCCTGTTTTAGAGCGTGTTTGAAAAAAAATCTAGTTTTCTTCCCCAGATAACTGCTATTTTTATATGCCTTCATTCTGTCACTGCCAGATTTCAAGCCCTGCACTTTGACATGGTCATCTCAATACTTTCAATATCCTGATCTCCGATATAGCCCATATTTTTCAATCCAGCTCTTACAACCTGTTTCCAGACTTCAGAAGGCAGCTTACAGACAGTATCATCGCTGAGTCTTACAGTGCAGCCATTTTCCTGGCAGCATGCTTCACAGCTGGAAATCCGGTACATGTTCTTGCGGCTGATGGCGCCGATTTTTTCCAGCATATTTACCATGCGGTAAATTGTGGCCGGTCCAATATTTCGATCTTTCTCCTGCACCTTGTAATAAATTTCCTTGCAGCAGGAACACTCCTCCTCCAGAATAATATCCAGGATCAGCTGGCGCTGTCTGGTGATCCTGCAGCCCTGTTCGCGTAATCGTTCAAAAATCATATCTTTCTGCATTTGTGTGCGCTGATATGCTTCCTGATTTTCATATGCTTTTTCTTCAACTGCATTTTTCATCATTTTCATCGCCATCCTTTTTGATTTCTGTGTGATTTTATGTCAGGAGCTGGAATTTCTATATAAAGAGAAATCATAACGGTTCGCGCCTTCACTGCTGCAGAACATCTCTTTTCCAAAACGAAATACTATTGTTATTTCCCCTTATATAAAAATTCCAGCCTGTATCTCTTTAAGGGATACAGGCTGAATTATTTAAGAACTTTGCTTAAGCAATACTCTTTGTATTAACTTTTAAGCTGTTGCTCTCTTTATATGGTCTGAACAGCAGGTACAGGAATGCTGCAACCAGAACAAATGCTACAACAGTTCCGATTCCAAATCCGCCGCCTGTAAGCAGTGTACCAATCTGATAAATGCAAAGTGAAACTACATAAGCAAGACCACACTGATAACCGATTGCAAACCAGAACCATTTTGCGTTGTTCATCTCTCTCTTGATTGCACCCATAGCCGCGAAGCACGGAGCGCAAAGAAGATTGAATACTAGGAATCCGTAAGCTGCAATTGGAGTCATAACCTGTGCAAGATTTCCCCAGATCTCAGCTCCATCCTCTGCAACCTCTGCAAATCCGAAGAGCATACCAAATGTAGCAACGACGTTCTCTTTTGCAATAAGACCTGTTACGGCTGCAACTGCCATCTTCCAGCCTTCTCCTGCTTTTGTCCATCCAAGAGGAGCAAAAATCCAGGCGATAGCAGAACCAATCTTGGCAAGAATACTGTTGTTCAGTTCTTCTACCATTCCGAAGGAACCGCCTTCCCAGCCGAATCCCATGAGGAACCAGAGAACGATTGTGGAAAGAAGAATGATGGTACCAGCTTTCTTGATGAAAGACCAGCCTCTCTCCCACATGCTTCTCAGAATATTGCCGACTGTCGGCCAGTGATATGCCGGAAGCTCCATAACGAATGGTGCCGGCTCGCCAGCGAACATTTTTGTTTTCTTAAGGATGATACCGGAGCAGATGATTGCTGCGATACCAACAAAGTAACAGCTTGTCGCAACCCATCCGCTGTTGTTAAAGAATGCACCTGCAATCATTGCAATGATCGGGAGCTTCGCACCACAAGGAACAAATGTTGTGGTCATAATTGTCATTTTACGGTCACGGTCGTTTTCAATGGTACGGGAAGCCATGATGCCGGGCACGCCGCAGCCGCTTCCAATGAGCATCGGGATAAAAGATTTTCCGGAAAGGCCGAATTTGCGGAAAATTCTGTCCATGATGAAGGCAATCCTTGCCATATAACCGCAGCTTTCCAGGAAGGCCAGGAAAATAAAGAGCACCAGCATCTGAGGGACAAAGCCGAGCACAGCGCCCACGCCGGCCACAATGCCGTCAAGGATAAGTCCCTGCAGCCAGTCCGCACATCCTGCCGCATTCAGCAGGGATTCCACAAGAACAGGGATGCCCGGCACCTCCAGGCCGAACAGGCTCCAGCCGTCACCGAATACGCCGTCGTTGGCCCAGTCCGTGGCCCAGGTGCCTACAGTTGTTACGGAAACATAATAAACGATAAACATAACCATTGCAAAAATGGGAAGCGCCAGCCAGCGGTTGGTTACAATCCTGTCGATTTTATCGGAGGCTGTCATGTCCTGCTTCCTGTTCCTGCTGTAGCATTCACTGATAATGGAGGAAATATATACATATCTTTCATTGGTGATAATACTTTCCGTATCATCATCCAATTCTTTTTCAGCTTGAGAAACTATATCGGAAACATCAGGAACTATTTTTATTAAGTCCCTAATTTTATCGTCACCCTCAAAAAGCTTTATAGCGTAAAATCTCTTTTGCTCATCAGGAACATTTATACCAATTCTTTTTTCAATTTCTGACAGCCATTCTTCAAGACGGTTGTCAAAACTATGCGATATTTTAAACTCACTGTTTCTCTTTGCTGTCTTTACAGCTTTCTCAGCGGCTTCCTTTACTCCGTTTCCCTTCAAAGCTGAAACCGGAACTACTTCGCATCCCAACTCTTTTCCCAGCTTACCGAAATCTATTGTATCGCCGCTCTTCTCAACTACGTCCATCATGTTGACAGCGACAACAACAGGAATTCCAAGTTCAATAAGCTGAGTTGTCAAATATAAATTACGCTCGATATTACTGCCGTCTACGATATTCAAAATCACGTCAGGACGATCATTAATCAAATAATTTCTAGCCACCACCTCTTCAAGAGTATACGGAGAAAGCGAATATATTCCAGGCAAATCCATAATACCTACATCTTTATGACCTTTAAGTTTCCCCTCTTTTTTCTCAACCGTTACTCCCGGCCAGTTTCCGACAAATTGATTTGAACCTGTTAATGCATTAAACAGCGTTGTTTTTCCGGAATTAGGATTACCCGCTAACGCAATCTTTATTGCCATCTCTCTCGCTTCCTTTCTTACTATTTCTATGATTATTTTTATTAGCTTTAACTAACCTTTGTTTAAAAAAATATACTATTCTACCAGAATCATTTCCGCATCTGCTTTTCGAATTGACAGCTCATAACCACGTACGGTAACTTCTACTGGATCTCCAAGCGGAGCTACTTTTCTCACAAAAATATCTACGCCTTTTGTGATTCCCATATCCATGATCCGTCTTCTCGTCGGTCCCTCTCCGGTTAGTTTCACAACCTTCGCATTTTTGCCGCAAGGTATCTCCCGCAATGTTTTCATAACAGATATCCTCCTTATCTCATCTCAACCATAATTTTGTTCGCCATATCCTTACCGATTGCCACTCTTGACTGTTTCACATTCACAATTAGGTTCCCGCTTGTTTCCGATATCACTTCCACATTTCCGCCAACCACAAATCCAAGATTTTCGAGAAACCGTTTTGTCTCTTCCTTCCCGCCAATCCTGCGGATCACATTTGCTTCGCCCGGTTTTACCATTGATAAAGGCATCATATTTCATCTTCTTTCTTTATGATCTTTTCTTTATTTCTTTAGTTAGTATATGCTAATTATAGTTAGTTGTCAATAATTTTTTTCTTTTTTGCATTTTCAGTTTGGGAGTAAACAAAAAACTTTGGACCACTAACGCTGCAATCTAACGTCTTGCCGTGATCCAAAGCTTTCTCGATTCCTTATAATCTTTTCTCATGCTATAAGTGAATTTTACCAAATCGAAGATATAATGTCCATTTTACTTTATGTATTTTTCATTAAAAAGACACACAGCGCCTTCGATAAAAGTGCCGTGTGTCTTTTCTTTTTCTGTTTTTAATTGTCCCGCTATACTTCTTTCTTCCAAAGCCCATGAAGATTACAATATTCATAAGCTGCGATCAGCTTTTCATGCTCTGTCAGAATAAATTCTGCATGTGGTTTTCCGCCCGGACGCAGAT
>OHQZ01000485.1_pt1 | contig 16168 bp, 14 predicted proteins | sample 1578281 | NCBI WGS metagenome assembly OHQZ01 (sample SAMEA3879589, study PRJEB24766) | human gut metagenome | biome: human-associated habitat; feature: feces | place: USA | collected 1985/1987
GGTGTGGTTTAGTAGAAATTGACCCTACGAACGACCATGCTGTGTTACAGGCACAGGCAAGCCGACAGGCCTATAGCAGGAACCTAAGGGTATGTATGTACAGATAGAACTATCGGAACGAGGAAAGGCAGCAGATTCCGTAAGGAATAGTCTGACGAAGAACAATAAGCAGACGAACTGCTGCTGAAAAGCAGTGGTCGAACCTATGATGTGCTTGCGTTATGTGAGCTACGGAGGAATGGCCACAAGTCGGTTGAGATAAACAGGCATTATTCAATCCAATATAAGGATTCGAGTAAGACCAAAAGGGTCACTTTCGTAAAAGGAGGTGATGCCTTATGCCAAAGAAAAGCAAAAATCTATGTGTAGACGATTTACGGCACGCCGAGTATTACGGTATGCAGCCAGTTTTTGACGAACTCTATCGCCGAAGTCTGGACGGAGACAACTTTACCGACCTTATGGATATAATCCTAAGCCGGGATAACATTCTTCTGGCATATCGGAACATCAAAGCAAACGGAGGAAGCTACACAGCAGGAACAGACAACAAAAACATCAGTGACATCGGGTGTTTACCGCCCGAAACAGTTGTGGAGAAAGTGAGGTTTATTATCACAGGAAGTCAGCACGGATACCGACCAAAACCGGTCAGGCGTAAAGACATTCCAAAGCCAAACGGCAAGACCCGCCCGTTGGGTATTCCCTGTATCTGGGACAGGCTGGTACAGCAATGTATCAAGCAGGTCATGGAGCCTATCTGCGAAGCGAAATTCAGCGACAATAGCTACGGCTTTCGCCCGAACCGCTCCGTAGAACACGCCATGCAGAGAACCTATACCATGCTCCAGCGAATGAATCTGCATTATGTGATTGAGTTTGATATAAAGGGCTTTTTCGATAATGTAAATCACAGTAAGCTGGTGCGGCAGATATGGGCTTTGGGAATACACGACAAACTGTTGATTTTTATTATCAAGCGGATTCTGAAAGCACCGATTAGAATGCCAGACGGCACTACCCTCATTCCAGACAAAGGCACACCGCAAGGTGGTATCATTTCACCGCTACTTGCGAATATCGTGCTGAATGAACTGGATAACTGGGTAGAGAGCCAATGGCAGAACCACCCTCTTGTAAAGGAATACGGGTATGAGAGGAAAATCAGAAACTCGATTACTTTTGACCGGAGCAAGGCATTTCTCAAAATGAGGAAAACGGGACTGAAAGAAATGTACATCGTGAGATATGCAGATGATTTCAGAATCTTCTGTCGGAATAAAGAGGACGCTTTGAGAACAAAAGAAGCTGTAACAGCGTGGATAACTGAGAGGCTAAGGCTTGAAGTATCGCCGGAGAAAACAAGGATAGTCAATGTCAGAAAACGCTATTCAGAGTTTCTCGGATTCAAGATACGGGTCAGACCAAAAAGCGGTAGGTACGCTGTGCAATCTCATATCTGTGACAAAAAGTTGGAACTGGAAAAGCAAAAGCTGGTGGAACAAGCGAAGCGGATTGCCAGACCGTCCAAAGGAAAAAGACCTTTAGACGAGATAAGGCTGTTCAATTCAATGGTTCTGGGAATACAGAATTATTTTCAGCTCGCTACCTGTATCAGTATTGATTGCAGAAAAATCCACAGACAGGTCATGACAGTTTTAACCAACCGGCTCAATACAGAAACCGGGTGCAAACTTGTTCGAGAAGGCGGTGCAATGACCGAGAGCGAAAAGGAGCGGTTCGGTAAGTCGGCAATGGTGCGGTATGTATCAGGAATCGACCAACCTATCTATCCTATCGCATATATCAAGAACAAGATACCGATGGCAAAGAAAACAGCGGTATGCAGTTATACGGCCGACGGACGGGCATTGATACACACAAACCTAAGCCTGAACTCATTTGTTCTGGCGGGTTTGAGAAATCAACCGTCTATGGGTCGAAGCACAGAACTCACAGACAGCAGGATTTCATTATTCTCTGCTCAACGTGGAAAATGTGCGCTAAGTGGAGAACTCTTTGAAAATGCGGCTGACATCGTATGCTGGCTGAAAACTCCGGCAGAATTTGGCGGCAGGGAACGCTATCAAAACATGATTTTGTTCCACCGGAGATTCCTTCCACTTCTGCAAAGACGCCCGATGAATGAGCTGAAAGCGATAGCAAATGCTCTCAAAACAACAAAGGAACTGATGTTAAAAGTGAACAGTCTGCGTGAGCGGGCTGGTTTGTCCGCAATAGAATAATAGTATTTCATTTGGAGATTGATTAAATGCTTGTGAAAACAATCGATGGAACGCCGGATGCGGTGAAAGTCGCACGTCCGGTGTGAAGTGGGGGAAAATCCGGCGATAACCTCAAAGGATTACCTATCACTATAAGCGGAAAGGTTATTGTATTGCGCATTGGTTGGCTACATCTGGTATGAAGCCCCCGCCGAGGAAATGAACTTTATTACCCTGTTGGAACTTATCAACGCCAGCGAAGCCCGCGAGGACGACGAGGAATATCAAAGCCCCGTCGATCTGCTGTTTGCCGACTTGGAAGAACGCGACCCCGACCATTTCGCGGTGAAGCAGTACCGAAAATATAAATTGGCGGCGGGCAAAACAGCAAAATCAATCCTCATTTCTTGCGGTGCGAGGCTTGCGCCTTTTGATATTAAGGAATTGCGCGATCTCATGTCCTACGACGAATTAGAACTTGACACGTTAGGCGACAGAAAGAGCGCACTTTTCCTCATAATGAGCGATACGGACAGCACGTTTAATTTTGTTATCGCTATGCTGCAATCGCAGCTTTTCAATTTGCTTTGCGACAAAGCGGACGACGAATATAACGGCAAATTGCCTGTTCACGTCCGCTTTTTGCTTGACGAGTTTGCGAACATCGGACAAATTCCAAAATTTGAAAAACTGATTGCTACGATTAGAAGCCGGGAAATCTCAGCTTCTATTATTTTGCAGTCAAAGTCTCAGCTTAAGGCAATTTATAAGGATAATGCCGATACCATCGAAGGAAACTGTGATACGACCTTATTCCTGGGTGGAAAGGAAAAAACGACATTAAAGGAAATAGCGGAGATCCTGGGAAAAGAAACCATAGATCTTTATAACACATCGGATACGAGAGGCAGTCAGCGGTCTTATGGAATGAACTACCAGAAAACAGGAAAGGAGTTGATGAGCCAGGATGAAATAGCAGTCATGGACGGAGGAAAATGTATTCTGCAGGTGAGAGGTGTCAGACCATTTTTCTCAAATAAATACGATATTTGCAAACATAAAAATTACAAATATCTGTCCGATTATGACAAAAAGAATACCTTTGATATTGAAAAATATCTGAGTACTAATCTGATACTGAAACCAGAGGATGAAGTGGAACTGTATCAGATGTAACTTCTCGACAAATTGTCGGGAAGTGGATCATGGGAGGAAATCATGAATAATTTGGAAAAAAGGAACAGTCGGTATCCATCGACGAAAATGAATATACCGACTGTACGTGTGAGGAATTTTCCAAGTAGAAAATCCTATGCTTAGTGTAGCACAAAAGGCAGGGTTTATATAGTGTTTTCTTCCCTTTCTGGAAAAAATCTAAGAAAGGACTGGAAAATGTAAGTTTTCCAAAGGTACACTTATGGCATTTTTTACAACGGCAATTACGACCTTAAAAACATTGGTTTGTGCGATCGGAGCCGGACTTGCAGCCTGGGGAGTGATCAATCTGCTGGAAGGATATGGAACGGACAATCCGGGTGCAAATGCTCATGTACAGTAAAGAAGCAAACAACCGAAAACAAGAGATAGACCGCCAGCACCACACTATTCCGAACCAAAGAGCAAACGACAAGCACCATGGAAATGTGTATAACTTGCTATTCCGTTATGGAAAAGTCCGTTCACAGAACATGGAAAAGCTAAAGAGCAGCTTTCCCACATTCTGCAAACGGACTTTCCCACAACTCCATAAGATAGCAAGTTATGCACATTACGCACAGTGCCGACTGCTGCGGAAGCCCTCTCATTTCATTATCTATTCAAGAAAATAAATTATGAATTTTTTCTTAACACTACTGCGGTAGTGTTTACAACCGATTAAGAAAGGTGTAATGTGTAATCAAGCAGAAACTACTGCGGTCTTGTGGAAAGGAGGAAACAAATGGATATTAAACTTTTCGATTCAGAATTGAAAGTAATGTGTGTGCTTTGGAACGAGGGCGACACCACTGCAAAACACATATCCGACGTTCTGAAAAAAGAAATTGGCTGGAACATGAATACTACCTACACACTGATAAAAAGGTGTATCAAAAAAGGGGCGATTGAACGTTCCGAGCCTAATTTCATGTGCCATGCCCTTATTCCCAAAGAAGAAGTACAGGAAGCGGAAACAAAAGAATTGGTTGACAAGATTTATGACGGTTCAGTTGACAAACTGTTTGCAGCCCTGTTAGGCAGAAAAAAGCTTTCCGCTGAACAGATTCAGAAGCTCAAGCAGATTGTGGAAGATTTGGAATGAGGTGGTGTAAATGAATTTACTGCAAATGAGCTTTTCGGGGGCTGCTTTCATTACTGCGGTAGTGATTATCCGTGCGGTGGCAATCAATAAACTGCCGAAAAAGACTTTTCTTGTTTTATGGGAATTGGTGATATTAAGACTGCTTATCCCGTTTTCGATTCCGTCAATGTTTAGTGTTTATACGTTGGTAACTCATAGCATATCTTCTACAACATTGCCGGAAGCTGGAACAGATTACAACATTCCCACTATGCAAGGGCTGTTTGTTACGACACAGGGAGCAGAACAGCCGCCAGAGAATATTTTATCATCTGTTTCCATGTGGTTTATTGTATGGTGTGCAGGAATAATACTTATCGCATTGTTTTTTGTAATATCCTATTTGCGTTGTCTGATTGAATTTCGGACAGCTTTACCCGTCCACAACCATTATGTAGAAAAGTGGCTGGCGGAACGCCCATTGAAACGTCCAATTTTGGTAAAGCAATCTGATAGGATTTCCGCCCCATTAACTTATGGCATTTTCCGTCCTGTTATTTTGGTGCCGAAAAAAATGGACTGGAAAAATGAAAAACAACTGCAATATGTCCTCTCACATGAATATGTGCATATTTATCGCTATGATACTGTAACAAAGCTGATTGCGACACTTGCCCTTTGTATTCATTGGTTCAACCCCTTTGTGTGGGTGATGTATATTCTTTTTAACCGTGATATAGAACTGGCTTGTGATGAAAGCGTCATACGACAATTTGGAGAAAAATCAAAATCTGCCTATTCGCTAATGCTTATCAACATGGAAGCAACGAAAAGTGGGCTATTGCCATTTTGTAACAGCTTTAGTAAAAATGCTATCGAAGAAAGGATAACTGCTATTATGAAAACAAAAAAAACAACTATTTTTTCGCTGGTACTGGCGTGTCTGATTGTTGTCGGGGTAGCTACAGCATTTGCAACTTCCGCCCAAGCTAATAATAATCCAATTTTTGAAGAACAGGAGTACAAACCAATACATGCTTCCGAGAATGCTTCAGATTACGATACGGCGGCAGAACTGCCCGGCGGTAATATTGACTATGGGATATATGAAGAATATGGATTGATTTATGATAAGAATAGCAAGTGCTACACTTACAAGGGAAATGTTGTCCGATTTTTTAATGACCCAGTGGGCGGCGCAAGTTTTACCAATTTCTTTACGGGAACAGTGGATATTGAAGCGGAACGGGATACAAACGATAAACTTATTGGTATTCGGGAATGCACAAAAGAAGTTTATGACAGGCATACAGAAAAGTATGAAAATTCAGGACTTAAATCAATGCCCGCTGGCACTTCTACAGAAAATGGAGATATGATTAGAAATCATGAATCTTACAGCATGGAATCTGGAGATAAGACAGAAAACATGAATACGCTCCAAGATTATGAATCCTATGGCATAGTTTATCACCCAAAAGATGGGTATTGGTACTACAACGACCAGATAATTGGTATATTCATTGATACTAAAAAACCCATCATTTATTTTAATAACAGTGGCAGTATATATCTTTCCATTGCTGAAAATAGTGAAAATGGAGTTATGGAGATTAAGGAAATTTCCGAAGCGGAAGCACAAAAACTTTTACGGGATAATAATTCGGGCAATTCTGCTTCATTCACAGTAGAAACCTTGAAATAACAAGTGTCTTATAAACCATACGCCGTATTATGTGGGAGAAAGGGGGAACTATTTATGCCTTGCACAGAAGCATATAAGGAGCATATCGAGTACACCTTTAATGCCTTTTGCAGAGTTGTCATACACTATGCAGCAATCAACGCATGGCGTGACAGGGATAAACGGCGGCAAAGGGAAATATCCTTTGAATATCTCACAGAAGAAAAGTTTTATCCATTTTGTACGTCAGACACATATTTCATAGACCCTTACAAGCAATACCCTGTTACGATATGCGGTCAGAGGGTTATCCTCACAAATGGAAATCTTGCCGAAGCCCTGTCCTCTCTGCCAGAGAAAAAGAGGGAAATCATTTACCTTTATTTTTTCGGGCGTTACACACAGCAGGAAATCGGGGAACTGTACGGACGCTGCCGGAGTACGGCGTGGCATCACATACACAGTGCCTTGCAAATGCTGCATGAAGAAATGGAGGTGCTGTCCCATGAGTAGCCTACTTCTCCCCTATGACACGATAATAAAAGCACATGAGGGCGACCCCATAGCGATACAAGCTGTCCTTGACCGATATGCCGGGTATATCCGCTATTTCTCCAAAATGAACGGCTATTATAATTCTGATATGGAGGACTACATCAGAACAAAGCTGATTGAAAGCCTGTTCAAGTTCCGGCTTGACCGATAACATAGAAACTGAATATCCCGCCGCCCCGCAGCAGCACATGAAGCAGTAAATCCGAAAAAGATTTGCTGCTTTTTTTGCGCCCATTTTTGGCAAATTTCCAAAAGTTCCGTATTAGACAGTGAAACCAAAAAAGGCTGCCATTTTTTTCAGACAGCGGGCAAAACGCAGCTTCCGAAACGCCTTATTGTCGGGAAAGACCGAGCCGCCGGAAAAGTTCTTGCCGGAAAGTCCGTCCATTCTGCTCTTTTGTGGTTTGTAGGGAGTAAGGGAAAAACGCCAGCCCGCAGCCTTTTATAAAAAAAGCTGGTTATAGATTTTCTGAAAAAGTGGCAGTAGCAAGTGAACGGCAGGCCGGCAGTTTCTTAGAGCAAGATTCTACCGAGGTGCCAAAATTCGCTTATCGCTCATTTTGCCCCTGCGGGAATCTTGTTGGGGAGTGCCTTCCCCAAACCCTGCTTATGCGGCTTGCGCCGCTGAAAAACCCCTCAAAATATTTTTCGGATTTTTCAAAAACAGTTCCGCTTCACACCCTGTTTTTCTCCTATTAGTGAGAGGACACCACGCACAGAAAGGAGGTCAACCACCTATGAAACGATACAACACGCCGCACCGCAGCCGGGTAGTCAAAACACGCATGACCGAGGAAGAATACGCCGAGTTTGCCCAGCGGCTTTCTGCTTACCACATGAGCCAAGCCGAGTTTATCCGGCAAGCCATAACCGGGGCAGCCATACGCCCCATCATAACCGTTTCCCCCATCAATGACGAGCTGCTTGCCGCTGTCGGGAAGCTGACCGCCGAATACGGGAGGATCGGCGGCAACTTAAACCAGATAGCCCGGACGCTGAACGAGTGGCACAGTCCCTATCCGCAGCTTGCCGGGGAGGTACGGGCGGCGGTTTCCGACCTTGCTGCCCTAAAGTTTGAAGTCTTGCAGAAAGTGGGTGACGCTGTTGGCAACATTCAAACATATCAGCTCTAAAAACGCCGACTATGGCGCAGCGGAAGCCTATCTCACATTTGAGCATGACGAGTTTACCATGAAAGCCACCCTTGATGAAAACGGGCGGCTGATACCGAGGGAGGATTACCGCATTTCTTCCCTCAACTGCGGGGGCGAGGATTTCGCTGTTGCCTGTATGCGAGCCAATCTCCGCTATGAGAAAAACCAAAAACGGGAAGATGTGAAAAGCCACCACTATATCATCAGCTTTGACCCACGGGACGGGACAGACAACGGCTTGACCGTAGACCGGGCGCAGGAGCTGGGCGAGCAGTTCTGCAAGGAGCATTTCCCCGGACACCAAGCCCTAATCTGCACCCACCCGGACGGGCATAACCACAGCGGGAATATCCATGTGCATATCGTCATCAACTCCCTGCGGATTTACGAAGTCCCGCTTCTGCCCTACATGGACAGACCAGCCGACACGCTGGAGGGCTGCAAGCACCGCTGCACCAACGCCGCTATGGAATATTTCAAGAGCGAAGTCATGGAAATGTGCCACCGGGAGGGGCTTTACCAAATCGACCTCTTGAACGGCAGCAAGGAACGGATAACCGAACGGGAATACTGGGCGGCAAAGAAAGGGCAGCTTGCCCTTGACAAAGAGAACGCCGCCAGAGAAGCCGCCGGACAGCCGACCAAGCCCACCAAGTTTGAAACGGACAAGGCGAAGCTGCGCCGGACGATACGGCAGGCACTTTCCCAAGCTGGCAGCTTTGACGAGTTTTCTTCCCTTTTGCTGCGGGAGGGTGTGACCGTCAAGGAGAGCCGGGGGCGGCTTTCCTACCTCACGCCGGACAGGACAAAGCCTATCACAGCCCGAAAGCTGGGGGACGATTTTGACAAGGCTGCTGTCCTTGCCCTGCTCACGCAGAACGCCCACAGAGCTGCCGAACAGACCAAAGCCATACCCGAATACCCTGCCGCAGTTAAAAAGCCGTTACAAGGGGAAAAAGCTGCAAAAACCACCCCGGCAGACAACACCTTGCAGCGCATGGTTGACCGGGAAGCCAAGCGAGCCGAGGGCAAGGGCGTGGGCTATGACCGCTGGGCGGCAAAGCACAACCTAAAGCAAATGGCAGCTACCGTTACCGCCTATCAGCAGTACGGCTTTTCCTCCCCGGAGGAACTGGACGAAGCCTGTTCTGCCGCCTATGCCGCCATGCAGGAAAGCCTTGCGTGGTTGAAGCAGGTGGAAAAGACGCTGAACGGGAAAAAGGAGCTGCAACGGCAGGTGCTTGCCTATTCCAAGACCCGCCCTGTCCGGGACGGGCTGAAACAGCAGAAAAACGCCAAAGCAAAAGCAGCCTACCGTCAGAAGCATGAAAGTGACTTTATCATAGCAGACGCAGCCGCCCGCTATTTCAGGGAGAACGGCATTTCCAAGCTGCCGAGCTATAAATCCCTGCAAGCAGAGATTGAAAGCCTTATCAAAGAGAAAAACAGCGGCTACAACGATTACCGGGCAAAACGGGAGGAATACCGCCGCTTACAGACTGTCAAGGGCAATATCGACCAGATTTTACGCCGGAGCGAGCCGCAGCGCAGAAAGGAGCAGAGCCATGAACGGTAATATCCCCCGCATGGACTACCGCCAGTACCGGGCAGCCCGCCGCCTTGTGCATGAGTGCTGCAACTATGACAGCGGGAACTGCCTGCTGTTGGAGGACGGCGAGCCTTGCGTGTGTGTACAGAGTATCAGCTATTCGCTGCTCTGCCGCTGGTTTACCGCCGCTGTCCTGCCCCTTGATGAAGCACTGGAAGCCGCCCTCTTGCGCCGGGGAAGCCGGAAACGCTGCGCTGTCTGCGGGGCGTTCTTCTTCCCAAAATCCAACCGGGGGAAATACTGCCCGGACTGCGCCGGACGCATGAAGCGGATAAACGCCGCCAAACGGAAGCGGAAACAAAGGGAGAAATGTCACGCTTTAGGGCATTTCAAACCCGCATAAATCAAGGCTTTTTTGGAGGGTGTCAAAGGGTGCGTGATACATTTATCCTTTTCCCTTAAAAACGCCCCCTAAAAGCGTAACAGAACCCACAGACAGACACCACAAGGAGGTGAACCCTATCGCTGATTATATGACCGCAGGAACGGAGCTGCCCGCTTACCTGCCTTACCCCCGTTTCCTGCTGGAAACAGACCTATCCCACACCGCAAGAGAGTTATATGCGCTGCTGTTAGACCGTTCCACCCTTTCGCAGAAGAACGGCTGGCAGGACAGCGAGGGACGGACATACATTGTCTACCCCATAGCAGAGATAGCGGAAATGCTGGATAAAGGCTGCACCACCATAAAGGGCGCACTGAACGAACTGGACGCTGCCGGGCTGCTGGAACGCAGACGGACGGGCTTTTCTGCCGCCAACCGTCTGTATGTGAAAGTGCCGCCTATCCCAGTGGTACAGTTTTCCGACCAACTGACGGACGGAAAACCGCCCCTCATAAGGGCGGGAAACCGACCAACTGACAGCCGGAAAACTGACCTTATGACGGTCGGAAAACCGTCCCCTAACCAAACTAATATAAACAACCTAATAGAGAGCCAAACAAAAGGAGCGAGTGAGGGGCAGCCCCCCGCCGCTTATGGCAGATATAAAAATGTATTTCTTTCTGACACAGAACTTTTGGAGCTGGAACAGGACTTCCCCGGCAAGTGGGAGTATTACCTTGACCGCCTTTCCTGCCACATCGCTTCCACCGGGAAGCAGTACCAGAGCCATGCAGCCACCATTTACAAGTGGGCGCAGGAGGACGCTGCCAAAGAGAAGCCAAAGAAAGGCATACCGGACTATTCATTCAAGGAGGGAGAAAGCCTATGACCGATACAATCCACAACACCATACTGCCTATGACCGACACCACAGCCGAGCCGGAGGATTACACCGGGGAGGACGGGCTTTTATACTGCGGCAAATGCCGGAAACCCAAAGAAGCCTATTTCCCGGAGGGCAAGACCTTTTTCGGGCGTGACCGCCACCCGTCAGAGTGCGACTGCCAGCGGGCAGCCCGTAAGGAACGGGAAGCCGCCGAGAAGCGGCGCAGCCACCTTGAAACGGTGGAACGGCTGAAACGGCAGGGCTTTACAGACAAGACCATGCAGGACTGGACATTTGCCAACGATAACGGCAGCTGCCCGCAGATGAAGAACGCCGCCGGATATGTGGCACGCTGGGAACAGATAAAGGACGGGAACTACGGGCTGCTCTTGTGGGGCAGGGTAGGCACTGGGAAAAGCTATTTTGCCGGGTGTATTGCAAACGCCCTCATGGAGCAGGAAGTCCCGGTGTGCATGACAAACTTTGCAGCAATATTAAACGACCTTGCCGCCAGCTTTGCGGGCAGGAACGAATATATTTCCCGCCTTTGCAGCTTCCCCCTGCTCATCATTGACGATTTTGGAATGGAGCGTGGCACAGAATACGGTCTGGAACAGGTCTACAATGTGATTGACAGCCGCTACCGGAGCAGGAAGCCGCTGATTGTGACGACCAACCTCACGCTGGAGGAATTGCAGCACCCGGAGGACACCGCCCACGCCCGGATTTATGACCGCCTGCTTGAAATGTGTTCCCCTCTCTGCTTTACCGGGGAGAATTTGAGGAAAGCCGCCGCACAGGGAAAAATGGAACAGCTGAAACGGCTGCTTGCCGGAAAGGAGATTTGCCTATGACCGACACCCAGAGAAACAAACGCCCTGCCCGCCGCCCGGACTGCGTGACCGAAACGAGGATAGGCAACACAATCCTTGTGGTGTCTGGCTTTTTCAAGGAGGGGGCGACCGACACCGCCGCTGACAAGATGATGAAAGTGCTGGAAGCAGAAGCCGCCGCCGGATATTTGACCTGTGATAAGCCTGATTGAAAAACCGTCATTTTTACCGACCGTAAAGAAGCAGATTTGACGCTTTTGCCGCTATACAGACAGCCGCCCCATGTGGTACAATCAAGGTACGGAATAGTGGGGCTGGCTGTCGGAAACGGAGGAATTTATGTTAAGACAGACCACCCAGCAACTCATTACCGCCCTTTACCCAAGACTGTCCCATGAGGACGAGCTGCAAGGCGAGAGCAATTCCATTTCCAACCAAAAGAGGATTTTGGAAACCTATGCCAAACAGAATGGATTTTCTAATCTGCGCTGGTACACCGACGACGGTTATTCCGGTGCGAACTTTCAAAGACCCGGATTTCAAGCCATGCTTGCAGACATTGAAGCAGGGAAAGTCGGGACAGTTATCGTCAAGGATATGTCGAGGTTAGGGCGAAACTACTTACAGGTGGGAATGTACACAGAAATGATTTTCCCACAGAAAGGTGTCCGCTTCATCGCTATCAATGACGGAGTGGACAGCGCACAGGGGGAAAATGATTTTGCCCCGCTGCGGAACATTTTTAACGAATGGCTGGTGAGAGATACGAGCAAGAAAATCAAGGCAGTAAAACGCTCTAAGGGCATGAGCGGAAAGCCCATCACAAGCAAGCCCGTCTATGGCTACCTCATGGACGAGGACGAAAACTTTATCATTGACGAGGAAGCCGCCCCGGTGGTACGGCAGATTTACAGCCTTTGCCTTGCCGGGAACGGTCCGACCAAGATAGCCCGTATGCTGACCGAGCAGCAAATCCCCACGCCGGGGACGCTGGAATATCAGCGGACAGGCAGCACCCGCCGTTATCACCCAGGCTATGAGTGCAAATGGGCGACCAACACCGTCGTTCATATCCTCGAAAACCGAGAGTACACCGGATGTCTGGTGAACTTCAAAACGGAAAAGCCTTCTTATAAGGTCAAGCACAGCATAGAGAACCCCGTCGAGAAGCAGGCCATTTTCGAGAACCACCATGAGCCGATCATCGACAAGGAAACATGGGAACGGGTGCAGGAGTTACGCAAACAGCGCAAACGCCCGAACCGCTACGATGAAGTGGGGCTGTTCTCCGGGATTTTGTTCTGCGCCGACTGCGGCCATGTGCTGTATCAGCAGCGGTATCAGAACAAAGACCGCAAACAGGACTGCTACATCTGCGGCAGCTACAAGAAGCGCACCCGCAACTGTACGGCGCACTTTATCCGCACCGATCTGTTGACCGCTGGTGTCCTGGCAAATCTCCGGCAAGTGACCGAATACGCAGCCAAGCATGAGAGCCGGTTTGTGAAACTACTTGTCCAGCAGAACGAGATCGGCGGCAAGCGAAAGACCGCCGCAGCCATCAAGCAGCTTGAACAGGCGCAGGAACGCATTTCTGAAATCAGCCGCATTATCAAGCGGCTGTATGAGGACAATGTAAACGGCAAAATCAGCGATGAGCGTTTCATGGAACTGTCGGCTGACTACGAAGCCGAGCAAGCGGAGCTGAAAAAGAGAGCCGCCGCCCTGCAAGCCGAACTGGACAAGTCACAGGCAGCTACCGTCAACGCCGAGAAATTTATGGGCATTGTCCGCAAGCACCTTGCCTTTGAAGAACTGACCCCCACTCTCTTGCGGGAAATGATCGAGAAAATTGTGGTGCATGAGTGCAGCTATGATGAGAACGGCACCCGCAGGCAGGACATTGAGATTTATTACAGCTTTGTCGGCAAGATTGACTTGCCCGAATAACCGCCCGACCTATCCGACACAATGGCCAAGTGTCGGATAGGAACGGCAAAATTTTTTGCACTTCTATTGCTTCTTTATCACACATAAGCAAAGTCTCAGGGCATGAAGCAGCTCATGGCTGGCGGCGGTGTTGCCCTCATCGGCACCACCCTTGTACCTCTGCTCTCCGGACTGTTCGGTTAATCACAAAACAAGGAGGTAATCGCCTTTGGACAGCATACTCCAACAGATCACAGACTGGCTGAAAGAGATGCTCGTTTCAGCCATTATGGGAAATCTGTCGGGGATGTTTGAGTCCGTCAACAACCAGGTTGGCGAGATAGCAACCTCCGTTGGCATGACCCCGGCGAATTTTTCGCCGGGTGTCTTTGCCATGGTACAAAACATCTCCGAGTCAGTGATTATCCCAATAGCAGGCTTGATTCTGACCTTCATTGCCTGTTATGAGCTAATTCAGATGATTATTGACCACAACAATCTGGCGAATTTTGAAACCTGGATCTTCTTCAAATGGGTGTTCAAGACTTTTGTTGCGGTCATGTTAATCACAAACACATTCAATATCACGATGGCTGTGTTCGATGTGGCACAGCACGTTATAAACGCAAGCGCCGGTATCATATCCGGAAATACTGCCATAGGTGCTTCGGCATTGGAAACAATGGAAGAAACGCTGATGGCAATGGATTTGGGTCCTTTGCTCGGCTTGTTTCTGCAATCCTTTATCGTGCAGGTCACGATGTCCGCTTTGGCAATCATCATCTTTGTGATCGTCTACGGTCGAATGATTGAAATTTATCTGATGGTCAGCCTTGCCCCGATTCCACTCTCCACTTTTGGAAACAGAGAGCAAAGCAATATCGGACAGAATTATCTGCGTTCGCTGTTTGCAATCGGATTTCAGGGATTCCTGATTATGATCTGCGTAGGCATTTATGCGGTGCTGATTCAGTCTATCGCATTCAGTGACGACATCATCGGCTCTATCTGGGGTGTTATGGGCTACACCGTCCTTTTGTGCTTCACCCTGTTTAAGACCGGTTCGCTTGCAAAGGGTGTATTCAGTGCTCATTAAAGCCTGCAAATAAAAAGTCAATAGGAAAATGAGAAATTTTCAAGATTTATTGTTGATTAAATTTCAGGTACAACAAATAGACCACCGTTATCCGCTGGTCTGAAAGGATGCGGTATTCTCTATTCTGGAAGAGACATTAGATATTCTTTTACCCTTCCGTAATAGATACGCAGAAACTTATTAGCGCCTGCAGTCATGTAGACATAGTAAGGCTTTCCCTGAGCACGTTTCTTATCAATAAACGCATATACAGGGTCGTCCTGAGGTTTTGTTTTGATGAGACAGTCCATGACCTGAAATAAGGTTTTTCGGAGGGAAGATGAGCCGCGTTTGGAGGTTGGAACGCTTTTTTGTTCATAGGTTCCGGATTCATTGACACCTGGGTCTACACCAGCAAATGCAGTGATAGCGCCCTTGTGGGTAAAGCGTGTGACATCTCCGATTTCAGCCATAAGCTGAGGACCAAGAGACGGGCCAACACCCTTCATCCCCATAACAACGGGATATTCAGGCAGCTTGGCGGCTGTGTCATTCATCAGGGTACGGAGTTCTTCCACGGTTCTGGAAGCAGTGTTTAATTGTTCGATGGACTGTTTCACGATCAGCTTGGTTAGATCATCTTTTGGAAGTATAGGAACAAGCTCCTTTGCGGCCCCATAGATTTCTTCAGCCTTGTCTTTGCTGAAGTTGTACTTCCTGCGTTTGCACCACTTCTGATAATGGTCGACAAATGCATTTAATGAAAGTTTACGAACACAGTCCACATGCCAGTATGTAGTAGCAAAATCAACCCACTTCTGGCTGCCGTCCTCACGGGCAGGGCAATCAAAGTAAGTATTAACACCAGGGTAAGTCTGATCGAGGATACCGATGAGGTTATTCTTCATAGCTGTTTTGTGTTTCATGTAGAAGCCAAACTGACGGTTCATGGTCTTTAATTGATTGCGTAGTTCGTCCATAAGACTATACTGTTTCAATTCCGTCCAACTGTCAAGGGTGTAACGAGCTATTTTTACAGAGTCAGCTTTATCAGATTTTACTTTGCGGAGGGAATGAGCTCCAAAATCTTTAATGAGCTTAGGATTTACGGCAGTTACAAAAAGACCTGCCAGAGAAAGCTCACGAGCCAGTGGTTCGTAGTAACGGCCAGTATGTTCCATAACGATGCGTGATTCACCATCGATTGATCGGATCTGCGCAATTAAGGATTGGATGTTACTGGAAGTGTGCTTGATTTCAAAGGGAGAAGAAACGATTTCTCCATAAGGTCGTAGAATGGCGACCATACTTTTCCCTTTGGAAACATCAATACCAACAGCGTTCATGTTCATAAATTTGTCACTCCTAAAGAATATTGCAATAGATAAGTACCAGTTTTACTCATTGCCTATTCAATCTACTGTGGTGTGACACGAACGTACCAAAGGCAGTTCAACCTGCATAAAACGAACGCTGCAAATGAGGAGCTGGTTATCAGTCTCAAATACGGACGCGAAGTCCAAGAAAGGAAGCCGATATACCGATTGCTCCAACATTGTAACAGCTTAAGCAACAAGATGGATAATTCCTTACTGGCTGTAAGGGATATTAACCA
>OHQZ01000490.1_pt1 | contig 16053 bp, 14 predicted proteins | sample 1578281 | NCBI WGS metagenome assembly OHQZ01 (sample SAMEA3879589, study PRJEB24766) | human gut metagenome | biome: human-associated habitat; feature: feces | place: USA | collected 1985/1987
ATAGTATCCATCAGCTCTGCATTACGCTCCTGAAGCAGCGTCCTGAAATTCTCCAGATTATCATACCCCTTCTTCGTCCAGGAATAAGGATGGGTCAGAATCTGTACCCTATCATATCCCAGCAGCGTTTCTTCATCCGGCACCCCATAATTCCACCTGTGCTTGGCGTCGGAAATATATTTTACATGAAGCGGCGTATCCGCTGTTACGTTTTCTGAAAAGGTGAAAAATTCATCCTGATAAGCATTGATGATGCCGGGGAATTTGATATTCTCCCGAAGCACATCCGCCGAAGGCCTGTGGATGGAAAACTCTGTGATTTCAAAGCCCAGCATTTCACTGAGCACATGGATTTCCTGCAGTATCTTCCTGCGCACAAGCTCCATATCAGTCAGGCCGTTCAAAGCGAAGTGGAGACCGATAACATGTCCTCTTTCATGCATATATTTAATCATATCCATATTTTTCTTGGACAGGATATTGTAGGAATTGTTCGTCCACTGGAAGAAATAAGTGGAAGTAAAATCCATGGAAAGCTCCAGCTTGGAAAGCGCAAAAGCACGATCCACACTGAATTCTACATCATGACGCATGATAATAAATTTATCCTTTTCCTGCGCCTGCCTGAAATTACAGGCCCTGCCGCTTTCTTTGATAATTCTTATGATCTCTTTATAATCCGCATAGGAAAACATACTTTCTTGCACCTCTCTGTCCGCCTTTACCGCAGGCGGGAATCTTTTCGTACCTCTCTTATGTCCGCAGCCATACCAGTTACAGCTGCCGCACAGACAGCTGTCAGTGTCTGCATACTGATTCTATATAATCCTGCCACTGTTCAAAAACCGCCTTGCTGTTGGCAATTTTTCGGATATCCCGGGCCTTGCTTCCAAGGCGTTCCGCCAGCTCCGGATTTTCTATCAGACGGCAGATCCCCTCCGCCATCGCGTCCTCGTCCTTAATCGGCACTAAAAGGCCGTTTACCCCATCCTGTATCACTGTCCTTGGACCGCCGCAGGGACAGTCAGTGGACACAATGGGAAGCCCCAGAGCCATCGCCTCCAGCAACGCATTGGGAAGCCCCTCCCAGTCGGAGGAAAACGCAAAAACAGAAGCATTCACCAACTGCCTCTCCAGGGAATCACTGGCCCCCATCAGGAATACATAAGCTTCGGCTTTTCTTTCGGCAATCAGCTGCTCCAGAAGCTCCTTCGTACCGTCCCTGGAATCGCCGCCGTATATTTTAAGTACATAGTCGGGATGCTTCTGATGCACTTTATCAAAAGCACGGATTAACATAAGCTGGTTTTTGAAATCCACCAGTCTGCCTGACTGCACCACTTCTTTTACCCTTGTTTCCGGTTTGGGAATATCCAGATATTTATTATTCAGCGGATTCAGTATGATACGTGATTTCCGCTGTACCTTAACCGGAAAAAAATCCCGCTGCCCTTCCGTCTGGAACACGCAGCCTGCCGCCCTGGGAAACAGAAGAGGGATCTGGATTTTATCATCCCATTTGTCATAATGCCCAACAGGATCCGTTCTTACCGAGACGATGACCGGAATCCCGGTTCCCAATGCAGCCGTTATAGCGCGGTAATTCGCCTTATGGCAGAACGCCACCACCACATCCGGCCTCACCTTTTTTATAAAAGCCCGCAGCCTCTTCTCACGGATTCTCAGCTTGGCGATTCTGCCCTTGCCCTCTTCCTCCGCATTCAGGCCCACATGAACTCTTGTAATACTCTTATCAATACGAAATTCATTTTCTGCATACCACTCCGTAGCGGTATAGACCTCGTAACCCTCAGCCGCAAACTGGTGGGCCAGATTGGTAATAACCCGCTCAGCCCCGCCCTGTTCCAGGCTGTTTATATGAAAGATTATTTTACGCATATTTGCTCCCATCCGTGCACCGGCTGCTTCTACATTAACATTCCGGGAAGATCCTGCCCTTCCTTCATGAGCAGAATTAACACTTCCTTAATTTGGGTACACAAATTCAATTTAGTTTACCACATTAGAAGGGAGGTTACAAGGGACTGTTTTCAAACAAACGCCTGTTTTGTCTCATTTCTGTGTGTATGAACAACAGCTCCATCCAGGGCCTGATACCGGGATATTACTGAAATGCCTGATGTTTCTTTACCTCTGAAATCAACTAAAAAGCGGATACCGGCATGCTTCATGCTGTGGTATCCGCCTGCAGGCTGTCTCTATTCCATTCCGCCGTTTTATCCCCTGTGCAGCGGGGCAGAGTCAGTCATTGTTTTTATTGCTGTTTTCTCCGCCAGGGCCATCTTTCCTGGGCACCTCATCAGGAATGACATCCTGCGTACTGTCATCGGGCAGCGGCAAATCCACTTCGGGAATATTGCCGTCGTCATATACGCTTAAGTTCTTCGTTTTGGAACCGGATAAATTCTGTCCATTCTTGTCCATACTCTTTCCGCCTTTCTGTTTTGGAAATAGTATGTCCAGTTTGGTTTTCTTTATTCCCCACTGCCCACCCATATTTTCCGCAGGCTGCAATGGCTTCCCTCACGGACCGCCGTCCCAATGCAGCCATATAAGTATGGATTATCATTATCTTCATACTCCAGCAAAACCTTACCATCTATTGCAGCCGCCATGTGATTTCCTTTTACCCGGACAGCCAGACGATACTCCTTCTCCTTTTCCCAGGGAAAGCACGCTTCACATAGCAACCGATACCCATTGTCATTTTTTAGGAGCCCCACTCTGCCCTTCGGAATCAGACCGAAGGCATAGGATCGCAACGCGCCCTGTACTCTGACCTGCAGCAAATGAATCTCACCTGTATGGGCGGTAAGAAATCCTTCCGCCATATAATCGGTCCAGTTCCATCCTCCCGTATAGGCCTCCCCGAAATCACTGCATGACAGGTGAAGCCTTCCCTGCTCCAGGGTAAGCCTTCCCTTCAGCCTGGTAAACTGGCTGATTTCCCGATGCAGCCCGGGCCATACTTCCACTCTCTCCGAAGCAAAATCAATCCCATAGGACGGCGTACCATCCCAATACAGATCGTCCAGATAACAGCAGAAATCGTCTCCCTCCTCTGCCGTTCCTGTGAGGAAACAGACTCCGGCTTCGTCCAGCAGTTCCCCATCCAGCCCGGGAATCGTCCAGCTTAAGGCATCCCAGCATCCCGGCGTAATTTCTTTCCAGCTTCCATAATAATACCTGCTGCCGTTATCACCATGCACATACAGACAAGCTTTTACACCATACTCCTCTCCGGTTACTCTCACCGCAGCATGCAGTGTCTGTCCCGGATATATCAGCGGTGAAAAAGCGGGATCATAACGACTGTCATGGAAATCAGCAGGACGGCAGTAGGTCTTTTTATAAACCATTACCTTTTCCCCTCTGGCCACCGGCTTTATAACACATTTCAAAGAACGGCTTCCGGAAAATGCGGTCTCAATTGTATTTAGAAGAGTGCCTTCTCTCTGTGAAACGCTCCCATCATCCATATTACATACTTTCATTCGGATGGCATGCGTGGATCCGGGATATTCAAAATGGCAGCTGTCCATCCGCTCTTCAAAAATCTGTTTCCACGGCATTGGAACCTCTTCCCCTGCAAGCTTGTACGCCTGTCTGGCAATATAAGAGGCGCCATAAGGGATATCCATAATATTTAAAGAACCAATAACACTGGAGCATGCAAGAAAATCATGTACCGGTTCCCTCCATTTTCTGCTGTCTATTACATTAAGTCCTCCTCTGACTCCCATAATTGCCGCCACATTTCCCACATTACAGTCCGTATCCCATCCGCACATGGTACAGATATTGATCGTATCTGAAAAATCACCCTTCCCATACAGCAATGCAAGAATCATCACTGCAATGTTGGGTATGATGTGACAGACTCCGGGATATTTATCATAGCCAAAATTGTTGAAAATATATTGGAAACATAATCTCCAGCCGTTCTTTTCCTTCTCCCAAAAGGCCATAACCGCATTCACTGTTTCCGCATATTCACAGTCCTCCGGCAGAAAAGACAGACCCTTCCTGATAATTTTAACGATATCCTTCTCAACAAAAGCATAGCTGATGCACACCGCAACAAAAACCCCCCCATAAACACCATTGCCATCATGGGTGACGCTGGCGGCCTTCCGGGCCAGTGACGCCGCAAGCTCCGGATTTCCCGGCGCTGCCAATCCCCAGCTGTCAATAAAAATCTGTCCGCCTATCTGTTCTGCCGCCGTCCTCCCATTCTGCCTGGCACTACCGCTGCGAGGCGCAGTAATACCGTGGCGCAGGTTCAGGTAGGCAGTATGCTCTGTTGAAACCCCATATCCGCCCCACCAGAAAAATCCATGTTCATAAGGCGCATAATTCAGCAGTGCTTCCGCCACATCCTGCGGCGTTATAGCCTCTTCCTCTGTTTTTCCGCAGTCCTCCAGGGCACGTATCAGAAAGATCGGGCCGTTACTGTCATCATCTGCCGCAAAATCCCGGTAATCTGCCAGATACCCGTTTACTTCTCCATAAACAGTACGTATTTTTTCGTAAGTCCAGCTTTCCACTGGTGCGCCCAGACGAATACCTATAATTTTTGCCAGCCAGCCCGCGTATATTTTTTCTATAAAATCCTGCTTCATCTATTTTCCCCTGTCTTCAAGGCTTCCCATTTTCAAAAAGGCATCTCTGAATATTCTGTCTCTGTTAACTTCCTTTATATTGCCAATCAGATGCCTCGTGTAATCTCTGCTCCAGGTCAGTTCATCCGTTATTATGGGTGCTGTGGTTATTTCCCTTATGCTCCAGTCCTTATCCATCAGGCATCCTACTGCACCGATATCCCAGATGGTCTTTCCCCAGGCAAACTGCTCCATCCCGTATGCCTTAACAATGGAAATCAGATAATCACACAGGTCATTCCTGTTTCCAAGACAGCTTTCCAGCTCCGGTACACTTGTCAGCATATGCGAAGTGACATAATTACATGGCACATGCAGGAGCGGTACCCCTGAATCAAAAATTACCTGCGCCGCTTTCACATCCTGATAAACATTATAGGTATTTGGCGATTCGGTAAAATCATTTCCGGCAAGCCATACTATAACAATACGTTCCCTGATCTCCGGGTTCAAAAGCAGCGCGGATGCGATATTGGTCCCGGCCCCGATTGCAATCACATACAGCGGATTGTCAGATGAGTAGCACATCGCGCGCTCCACCAGGTCCAGAGCCGCTTTCGATTCCACAGGAATATCTTTCCCTGGCAGGTAAGAACAGGAGCCTCTTTTTACCTCGCAGCATCCCTGTTTCCCGCATAGCTTCATAATCCGCAGGATCTCCTGATAGCTCATTTCCATCCCTGCCGCAGGATCCTGTGTTCGTTCATTCATGGCAAAAGGCGCGGCATAGATTGCTTTTACCCGAAAACGTTCCGGAGACAAAAGCAGATAACTGACTGCAAAGGGATCATCCACCTCCGTTGCCGTATCCGTATCCAAAACGGTATCCAATATTCCTTCCCGCCATTCCAGCATTTGCAGACGTCTGCTGTCGCTTATACTCATACTTTTCATATATTTTCTCCTACTATTGCTGTGTTTTAAATCGTTCTTTCTGTTAAAAAAGCGCGGCCGGCTTACCGGCAGCGCTTTTTACTTAAGCTTTTATTCCGGAGCTCATTGCCCCCTTCACAAATTCCTTCTGTGTGCAAATAAAGAAAAGAATTACAGGGAAGGATAACAGGACAACGCCGGCCAGTGTCAGGTTCGTTTTTTGGAAATAAGTCATATTTACGGTCTGCAGCCCTACAACAAGCGTATATTTATCCACTTTGTTAATAAATGTGGCAGGAACCATATAGGAGTTCCAGGTTCCGGTAAAATTCAGAATCGCAATGGATGCAAACAACGGCTTTGATATTGGGCAGACAATTCTGGCAAATACTCCAGCATGGCTTAATCCGTCAATTCTGGCCGCCTCCAGCAGCTCTCCCGGCACAGCGAAGAAAAATTGTCTTGCCATGAATAAAAACATGGTCTGTGATAGAAACGGCAGTGTAATCGCCCAGATGGTATTATGCATGTTCAGCCTGGCAAGCTGTATATACATCTGTATCATTGTTAACTGAAACGGCACCATCATGGATATCAACAATGCGCCGAAAATTATCTTTTTCCCCGGAAATCTCAGCTTGGCCAGGGCGTATCCCGCCATGGTGGGGAATATCAGATTACCCGCCACCACAATCGCCGTAGAGGCAAAGGTATTCCAGTACCACCTCATTATGGGATATTTTGTAAACAGCTCTTTAAAGTTATCCAATGTCCATACACTCACAGGCGCCCATGTCTGCACATACCGATACGGCAGCAGAGAGTTGTAAAACACATACAATATAGGAAGCAGGAATATCAGTGACAATCCGATAAGGACGGTATATAAAACAACCTTCAGCAGTTTCTTTTTCATGATATTCACTCTCCTTCCTTACTGATAAACATCCGGATTAAGGACAGCAGGAAGATGATAGCAAGAAGCACCATGGCCGCTGCACTGCCATAACCCATGTCCATATAACTGAAAGACTGCTGGTAAAGGAAGGTAACCACCGTACTCGTAGAACCGGCGGGCGACCCCAGCGGGCTTTGTTTCGAAATCGCAGCAATCTGATCAAAAATCTGAAACGCATTGATCATACCCATGGTAATCACCAGATAAGTGGTCGGCTTAACCAGAGGCAGCGTAATATACCAGATCGCCTGCGCTTTGTTGGTTCCGTCTATTCTCCCGGCTTCGTAAAGCTCAGCCGAAATATTCTGGAGTCCGCTGATATACAGTATCATGTAAAAGCCGATTTGCTGCCATACGTAAATAATAATAACCAGAAGCAATGCGTATTTCGTACTCGTAAACCAGGTGGTGTTATCAAAACCAAACAGCGTAAACAGCCTGGTCCCAATCCCGTCCTTGATAAAAAAATACATAAAGAATATACTGACCGCCACGGAAGAAATTACATATGGCATATAATAAGTCGTGCGGAAAAAGGTTTTGCCTTTGATATTTCCGTCCAGCAATACTGCAATCAGGAAAGTGATCACTGCAATCAGCACAACGACAACCGCCGCCATCAGGAAGGTATGCTCCAGCGCCTTGATAAAATCTTTATCCTGGAACAGCCGGATAAAATTGTCAAGACCGATAAATCTGGTGCGCTCCGGCGTTATAAAGCTGTAATCATAAAAGCTGAGCCGCATGGATTTTACCGCAGGTATAAAAAACCAGTAAATCCACATAAACACAGCTGGCAGAAGGAAGCATACCGCCGTAAGAACCTCCGGTTTTTTATACCTTTCCCGGTATTTCTTCTTATTTTTGTTCATAGTAAACACCCTCTTTACCGGGAAGCCATTTATTCTGCGCCATATTCTGCCGCCAGCTGTTCTACAATATCCTGTCCGGTCATCGTCGAGCTTTCGTCAAACATGGTTTCCTGCATCAGATTAATCAGGCTGTCTGCAAATTTCTTGCTCTGGGTCGGATAGCTGAAAGGCGTGGAAGAATCAAGATAGCTAACCAGATCCGCCAGTGCCGGAACTTTTTCTTTATAAAGGTCAAAATACTCTACCTTGGCTGGAATTACTTCCGTCACATCGACTACTGCTTCATACAATTTATCTCCGCCTACGGCATAGCTTATAGCCTTGGCAACCTCTTCCGGATGCTTGGAATTCTTAAGGGCAACCAGTGCCGCAGAATGGCAGGTTCCGCCGCCGTTCCCGTTTCCGCCTTTCGGTACGGGAAGATATTTCAGTTCAATATCCGGCGCTTCGGATGCAAAGCTGGCCTGATACCATGCGCCGCCGGTGGAAAACAAAGCGGACTGCTGGATCATAACCGCCCCGTCCCAGCTTAAGCCTAACTCGGTGGGAGTAACAATATAGCCTTCCCTGTAGGCATCAATCAGGAACTGAAGCGCTTCCGCATTTTCCTTTGCACCGATATTTTTACCGTAATCCCAGCCGCCGCCGAAGGAAAGGGCAATATTGGTCAGATGGTATTCCTGAACATTCAGGCAAAGGGCAGGCATATTATGTTCTTCTTTAACCTTTTTGCAGATATCCAGAACCTCGTCCCATGTCGTGGGATAATTATCTCCAAGGCCGAACTCATTCCACATGCTGTTATTTACAATAAATACACCGGGATTTAATGCGTAGGGAATTCCATAAACCACATTATCAATTTTCCAGGCATCCATTGCCTTTTCCCAGGTTCCCTGAAGGCTGATAACGCCGGAATCCACATAATCTGTCAGGGGTTCAAACAGTCCCTGCTCAATATACTGCAGATAGTGTTCATTGGTACAGGATATGATATCCGGAGCTGTTCCCGCCGCTATCTGGGCAGGAATATTGTCCCAGAAATCAGAATCACTGGGGTATTTCAGAAATTCTATTTTAATGCCCAAATCATCTTCAATTCCTTCAAATGCCTTTTCCAGACGCTGGGATTCGTCATCCGACCATATCCCTATTGTAAGGGTAACCGCCTCCCCGGTATCATTCTTTGCTTCCACCACCGCTGCCTGTGTTGTCTGTTCCGTGCTTTCGGATTCTTGTACGGTATCCTTTGCTGTCTCTGCGGTTTTCCCGTCAGAAGCCCCACAACCAACTGTTCCTAAAAGCATTGCAGCGCATAATACGCTTCCCAATACTTTTGTTATGAGCTTTTTCTTCATAATCTGCTCCCTCCAATTATTTTTCTTTATCCTTAAGGTACCGGTCCTTATGCATTAATTATATTGTCGGCAACGCCATTTTCCTATTTCCATATTTATCAAATAGCAAAACATTTTGTTCCAGGGACGAAAAAAAGAAACTGTCGTCCGGCCCCTCCCTGCAAAATCTGCCGGCAGCAATTTCTTTTCTTCAAAATTTTGTCTTATTATTCTTTTTTTTGTTCAGCTTCCCTGGTTTCTATATTCAATAGGAGTGATCCCCTCCTGCTTCTTGAATGCCATATGGAATGCGGTTGTAGAGGTATAGCCCACCTCTGTTGCAACCTCGTATATTTTCTTATTCGTGTTTTTCAGCAGTTCTCTGGCCTCTTCAATCCTCAGCTGGTTAATATAAGCCGGAATGTTTTTTCCCATATGTTTGTTAAAAATCCGGCTGGCATAGCTTTCACTCAGTTCAAGATATGCCGCAATATCGCTCAGCGAAATGTCCTGCCGGTAATGCTCCCTGATGTAATCACACGCCCTGCGGACCAGCCAGTTCGTACTCTGATCTGTTTTTTCAGGAATAACCGAATCCAGCCAGATATAAACCTGGGATTCCATCTCCTCCAGGCTTTCCTGTTTTTGCAGTATTTCCAGTATCTGTGCATCCTGCCAGTTACGTTCCTGCGCCTGCAGCAGCTTCACGATGTCCTGGCAGAACACCCTGATACGCTGCGGCTCCGCAATCTTTCCGTTACGGATCTCCTCAAAATACTCCTGCATCCTTTCACGGATTTCTTCTGTTTTTCCATCCACGACACATTCCTTCAGGCTGTTTTCGATTTCGGTTAATTTTCCATCAAACTCTCCGGCTTTCAGATAATAATCTCTTAAATCCTCATAAAAATATACCGCTTTTTTATCGAAAAAGCTCCTGTCAAGCATTCTGTATGCCTGATTCCATGCCTCTCTGATTTTCTCTTCACCATAATGTAAGCTGCTCACGCCGATAATCATATCCAGATCCAGATAATTCTGCACTATATTGTAAATATGGGGGATCAAACGTCTTACGCGCATATGAATCTCCTGCATGCTCCCGGTATCGGAAAAGCTGATAAATATCCCTACTGTTTCCTTTGTATACTGAATCACATCATACTCCTGATAGTGCTGCAGCGCCTGCTCCAGAATGGAATAAAACGAGCGGTAAAATAATTCCATTCCCTTTTGTTCATAGCGTCTTTCTATCTTTTCCATATCCCTGATTCTTCCTGCTATGGCACAGAAACAAGAGGTACGGAAGGTAAGCTCTTGCGTCTCTCCGAAGGAAAAGCCTTCTATTTTCTGCCGGAGATATTTTTCCGCCATCATTTTCCGGTTACGCGGCTCTTCTTCTTCCGGCCGCCTGTTAAAATCCAGACGCAGGATCGCACTCAGTATGCTGCTTTCATTCAGATTTGATATCAGCACATAATCGTCAGCGCCTCCGCGGAGGGCCTCCCTCACATATTCAAATTCTTCATAACACGTAAGCATAATGACTTTACCGGAATATCCCTCTTCCTTAAGCCGGTTCAGTACCTGCAGACCGTTCATCCCCGGCATATTAATATCCAGAACAATCAGATCAGGCTGATATTTCCGGGCCATCTGAAGACAGCTTTCACCATCGGAGGCCTCTCCTATGATTTCAAAACCGTTTTCTTCCCAGGCGACTGCATGAATGATCCCAATTCTGACCAGTACCTCATCATCTACGATTAAAACCCCTATTTTCCTTTTCATATGCTACCCGCCTTGCTGTTCATGACTTCACCCTTGCCGGAATCCTCACTGTTACTTTGGTAAAACAGCCTTCTTTGCTGTCAATCCGAATGGCATACTCCTGTCCGTAAGTCAGTTTGATCCGTCGGTTTACATTGTATATGCCGATTTTATTCAGACGTTTTTCCGATTTTCTTTCGCTGTTAAGTATTTCATCTATTTTTTCCCTGGAAAGCCCTTTTCCATCATCCGTTACGCAAAGGAAAAGATTTCCTTCCTCCAGATGGATGTCTATTTTAACCGTTGCACATATATCGTTATTGTCAAAGCCATGCAAAACTGCATTTTCAACCAGCGGCTGAAGAATAAAGCGCGGTATCTCATACTGCATGGTTTCTTCCCGTATATCGAAGATAAATGAAAAGCGTTCAAAATACCTGAAATTAAGTATTTTGATATAGTTTCTGATAAATTCCACTTCACGTCCCACATCCACAAATTCACTGGTGTCCTCCGCCACATAATTCAGGACCTTTACCAGGGCGTCAATCATCTGTGTTACCTTATCGGCGCCCTGCAGCTCGGAAAGCCACCGTATGGAATTCAGCGTATTGTACATAAAATGCGGATTGATCTGGGACTGCAGCGCCAGCATTTCCATTTCCCTTTTTTCTTTTTCTTTTACCTCTTCAAACATGGCATTAATCCGCTTTACCATATGATTGAATTTCTGGGAAAGGATTTTCATTTCCCCATAGAATTCTTCCGTCTGCAAAGAAAGGTTTCCTGATTCCACCGATTCCATGGTGCCGATAAGGCGGAAAACAGGCTGTGTGATTGTATTCGAAATCTTGATGCTTACAAATACCAGAAAAATACCCAAAGCCAGCATTACAGCAACCGCCAATATAAAAGTATAGGCAATATTTCTGACTGCGTCTCCAATCGGGACAAGCTGGTATATCTTCCCATCCATATAATTAAGCTTCGTCATCGCCAGATAATAGGTCTGGTTTCCAAAATATACCTGGTACAGCTTGCCTTTTTCCTTGAATTTCTCAGAGTTCTTTTCAAGAAAATCCGTGATGCTTCCCTTATTTTCATCACCGCCCGGAAGAATCAGCTTCCCATTTTTATCCGATACCGCTATGATGCTTTCACTGTATTCAGAAGCATCCCATAATTTCGCAAAGTTATCTACAGAACAGTCTATCACAATCATGCCTAGATATTTTCCGGTATCCGGATCCAGAATTCCCCTTGCCACAGAAAGGACATCCCACTTCATTGTCACGGCTTTTTCCTCATGCACTCCAATGATGAATGGCTTTCCATTTCCTTCCTTAACCTCCTGAAACCAGCTTTCCTCCTCAACTCTGTAAGCCCCTGCCGCCGACTGATTCGTTCTGTACGCGTAATAATTCATATTGGCAGGGAAAAGCCAGACAGCATCAATTTGATTATGCATATAGTAAACATGTTTATACAGCTTCGGTCCGATGGCATTCACATCATTAATCTGGCTCACTGTTCTTTTTTCCGTCTCAATGCCGTCATAGTCCTTCCGTAGTATTTCCATAATATCGGAATCCAGATAAGGAAATTCGGAAAGCTTTACCATGCTGTCAAAATAGTTGTCTATGCTCTTCTTTATTTGATAATTACTGCTGTAGATAGATTTGCTTATACTCTCCTTTATCAAATGCTTCCACAATGTACCCAGCAGCAGAAACATAACCATAAGTATAATACAAATAATCAGCAGGTAACCCAGCAATATCTTCTTTTTAATCGAAAGAATTTTTATCCTGATCGATTTCATTTTCCTCACCCGTTTTTTATGATTTCATTCGTTTTTTATTATACATCAGTCAGTGGTATCAATTCTACTTTTTTGTTCCCCCTTATCCTGCACCCTCCATGGTAAAGTCCAGAATTTTCTGTTTGCCGCCAGGCATTCCTGTCACGTGGAGTTGAGGCTGAGGTAGTATATGAAAACAGAAAGGTAACCGCCTTCCTGGTTACCCTGAAACCTTCGTCTACAAAAAACACTGTCAGAAAATTGCAGAAAAGATAAAAAAATAGATTTGAATACATCCTGCAAGATAAAAATGAATGCCTGCCGGGTTACAAATTGCAAACCCGGCAGGCACTCTTCATTTAATTAATTGTTTGGCTGCTTCACAGCCACTGTAAAATCCACTCCAAATCGCTCCCGAAGACGGGTTTTGGTACGCCTGAATTACTTCTCATAATCAGAATTTGCCGCACAGACCTGTACAGCAAGTACGCTACCCTGATTGAATACCTGCTATTTATCTTCCGCAGTCTTCTCCGTCTCTTTCCCGGTATCCTCCGCAGATATTTTCCCTCGCTGCGGCTCTTTTTTTCCCCGGGTATATTCCAGAATATCCCCCGGCTGGCAGTCCAGCACATCACAGATAGCATCCAGTGTTGAAAACCGCACCGCCTTAACCTTGCCGGTCTTCAGATTAGACAGATTCACATTTGAGATTCCCACACGGGAAGCAAGCTCGTTCAGAGATATCTTGCGATCCGCCATGACGCGATCCAGCCTTAGTATAATTGCCATAATTTCACTCCCGTTTTTTATATGGTCATATCATAATTGATTTGGTATTTATAACCATAGCGCATGAGGAGCGCCATGACAAGGATTAATAGTCCGATAATTAAATAGTCTCCGTTGGCTAAAAAGCGCCCTTTGATAGACAGTATTTTAGCAGTAGCTTTATATCCCTCGAATCTGGGAAATATAAAGGACGCAACAGTAACTAAAATCCCTATAGATATGCCAAGTCTGTATAATGCACCATTAAAAGGTCTTTTACTAATAGCAATCGAAATAAGCATAATAAAGCACAATAAAATTATAGAATAAAGTAACAAATTATTTAATATCCTTGTAATCTCAATCGGTTTCGCACTATTAGTTACCTCCTGATGCCAATGAGTAATAAAATAAAAGAAAGCCGCAGAATAAATACCGCACAAAAAATGCCAAGGCCCAGCAGTATATTAAAGCCCCGCGTTAATCGAACCGGTTTTTCTGCTTCTCTGTATATAATAACATGATCCTGACTGATTTTTTCGTCACTTTCGAAAGCTTCTTCTACATCTCTCCTTTTTTCCCGTGTATTAATCAATATTTTCTCATTCTTTTCTTCCTGCATCCTTTTTCCTCCATTCTTATTTAAACAAACAACACCGCCAAATGTCCCATACGTGTCAACGGACGTGTATCCACACCACCGCTTTTACATCCGCTTTTACTTCCTATCCCACTTCAACAATATCATACAGCATTACATTTTGCAATAAATATTTAATGTTATTCATTAAATATATTATGATTTAAGTAAAACACTTTATATTTTTCTTCTCCACTCCCCGCTGAATAACTCTGTAACCGCTTTTAATATCACCACTGTCATCTTTATCCACATTCATCGTAAAAGGCTTGTCTGTCAGAACTGTTACAATCCTTTTCCCTTTACCATCATTTTTCTTTGCACTCCCCGCAATCCTGTGATAAAGTACAGATAACGCAGTTGTACATGCATCCCATTCAGTGACCAAAGGCCGTAAAATTGCCTTCGGGTTACAGAAAATATCCCGGACCTGTAATTAATAATTTAGGAATTCATGTATGGAGAAGCCCAGCAGCTGCCCGATATCACAAAAAAGCTTTACAGAAAGGACCAAAAAACCCCATGAAAAATTCAGAAGACCTGCGTCGTGCGCTTCGTGCCATCGACCATAAAAGCTATCCTGCCTACAAGGATTTAAAAGGAAGCTATTCCTTCGGCAATTATGTCTTATCCATTGACCATGTCCAAGGGGATCCCTTTGCCTCTCCGTCCCGCCTGAGCATCCTTGTTGACGGAAAAACCGCCGGATTTCCTGCCGGGCTTTATGATACCCGCTATAAAAAGGTTGCGCTACAGGACTACCTGAACCGGCTTTTTTACCAGGAGATCGAAAAGTATACCTTCAAGGCCAAAGGCTCCGGCAAAAGCGGGCTGATCAGTGTCAGCCGCTGCGGCCAGGAAATGCTGGAGCGTTCCGCCGTAACCATCAACCCGGAAAACGGCGGCCTGTTATTCCGTTTTGCCGCTGGTTTTCCGGCCAATGGAAGGACTATCAACGCGTCACAGCTGGAACGCATTCTCTTTGATTTCCTGCCGGCCTGCGTACAGACGGTCTGCTTTTACAAAAAGCTCTCCCCCGCCAAGGTACAAAGCGTCATCCATCTGGCTGAGGACCAGCATTATATCCGCACCCAGCTGCCTGCCCTGGATTTGTGTGCGTTTGTAGCCAATGGTTCCATCCTTCCCAGGCAGTCCGGGGTATCGGACCTCCCCATGAAAGAAGGCATTCCCTTCACCTCCCCCTCTTCCATGGAAATCACACTGAATCTGCCCCATCATGGGCCGATTACCGGCATGGGCATCAGGAAAGGAATCACCCTGATCGTAGGCGGCGGATATCATGGGAAATCCACGCTCCTTGAGGCTCTGGAGCTTGGCGTATACAACCATATCGCAGGCGAAGGCAGGGAATATGTCATCACTGATGACAGCGCCCTGAAAATACGCGCAGAGGATGGCCGCAGCATCAAAAAAACGGACATATCCATGTTCATCAATAACCTTCCCAACGGAAAGGATACCAAAGCCTTCTATACGGAGGATGCCAGCGGAAGCACCTCACAGGCCGCCAATGTCATAGAAGGCATAGAAAGCGGAACCTCACTTTTCCTGATAGACGAGGACACCTGCGCCACTAATTTCATGATACGCGACGAGCTGATGCAGCGCGTGGTCTGCCGGGAAGAGGAGCCTATCACTCCCTTCATTGAACGCGCCCGTTTCCTCTATGAAAAATGCGGCATTTCTTCCGTAATTGTTGCCGGAAGCTCCGGTTCCTATTTTTACATCGCAGATGCGGTAATCCAGATGGATCGCTATGTTCCCAAAGACATAACCGCTTTTGCCAAAAAAGAAGCCGCCCTCTACGCCTCCCGCAATCAGGAAACACCGGAAGCGGGAATGCCCCAGCTGCTCCCTGATCCCGAACTGCCATCCTTCCGCCGCACTCCCGGCTATCGTCCAGAGCTTCGCAGGGATGAACGGCTGAAAACCAAGGTCCACGGCCGGGAAAACATTCAGATTGGACATGAGGACATCGACCTGCGCTACCTGGAACAGCTTGCCGATTCGGAACAGACCGCCGCCCTTTCCTATATGCTTGCCCTGGCGGAAAAAAGTATGTTTAACGGTCAGACCAGCCTGCGTATGCTTGTGGATTCCTTTCTTTCACTGATTGAAAAAAAAGGCCTGTCCGCACTGGCCGGCTCCGGCTATCTGCCCACGGATCTGGCGGTTCCCAGACGGCAGGAAATCTTTGCATGCTTTAACAGATACCGGGGATTGAAATTATAATTTTTTATAAAAATGCATTCAGGCAAATAATAAGAAAACTGCGGCATCCATCTTTTTCAGGTGGATACCGCAGTTTTTTCAACCGCAAACAGCGGG
>OHQZ01000494.1_pt1 | contig 15893 bp, 16 predicted proteins | sample 1578281 | NCBI WGS metagenome assembly OHQZ01 (sample SAMEA3879589, study PRJEB24766) | human gut metagenome | biome: human-associated habitat; feature: feces | place: USA | collected 1985/1987
ATAGGGGTCTGAAAGCCTTATAAAATCAGGGCTGAAGATTCCGAGAAGTTATTTTATCGGAAAGGAGGATTTTTATTATGAAGATGCAAATAGGAAGTCCTGTTACAGCGGAAAAATACTGCAGTAGATAAGTGTTCGTCATCTGAGGGGAGGTGATCGCATGACAACCTTTCTTACTGCAAACAGCACGCTACCGCCATATATGGCATTTCCCAGTTTTCTTCTGGACTGTGATTTCTCCGAAACCACAAAACTGCTATATATGGTGCTTTTAAACCGGGCAAGATTATCACAAAAAAATGACGGCTGGATTGATAAAAAAGGTCATGTGTTCTCCTATTTCACCATTGAAGATATGGCAGCAACACTTCGCAAAAGCCAGACAACCATCAAAACTTCCCTGAATGCTTTGGAACAAGCAGACCTTATCTGTCGTGCTCGTCAGGGAGCCGGGAATCCCAACCGGATTTATGTAAAAGTCCCGGCTGATTTTTCAACACAGACAGACAAAAAACCGTCTGTTAGACAGTCAGAAAACCGTCCCTTTGACAGACAGAATTCTGTCCGCCAGACAGTCAGAAAACTGTCCCCTAATAATAAAGAGAAGAAAAATAATGATTCAGTAAAACGCCATTTGTTATTCGGCAAATTAAACGCTGCCTTTTCCGTCAGATTAAAACGGGTCTTTCGGAGCACCTAACGATGGAATGAAGCATATATTTTTGGACGCTTCAGGCACGTTATTTTATGAGAAAAAACCATCATGCAGATTATCTTACATGATGGTTTCTAAAGCTATCCCAGTTCACAGTCATTGATCGCCTGCATGACGGCATCGGCGGTTATGATATTTAAATTTGAGCTGTTTCCAACCAACAGACTTGCATTACACAGTTTGTTGATCATACGTGGGGTTCCATTCGCTGCATTGAGGATTGCTTCCAGTACATTGTCTTCGAATACCGTTTGTGTGCATCCGGCGCCATTCAGTTTGGCAGCAACATAGGAATGCCCTTCTGCTTTTGTCATGCCTTCCAGGTTATAATTCATGACAATTCTCTGGCGGAAAGGTTCGTGGATGCTTAGACGCAGGGTGCTGTTGAGCTGTGGCAGACCGGAAAGAAGAACAACAGCCCGGTCTTTGGAATCCATTTCAAAGTTGAACAGCATTTTTAAATCATTGAGTACAGCGTTTCCGATATAGTTCGCTTCATCTATGATGATGACAGGCGTCTGTCGTTTCTCAAGTACGAGACGGTTGATTTCATCCTGGATGATCTTGAAGTTATCGGTCTTGCGGAATGCAGACTGGGCTCCAAGTTCAGCGGCAAGATTCCGGTAAAAATCATTTACAGTCAGGGTAGAAAGACTGGAGTAAACCACTTTATAAAGGGAAGTGTTCAGTCCTGAAGCCCAGTTCCTGACGGCGGTGGTCTTTCCTCTTCCGGCGCTTCCGGTCAGGAGACCGAAGCCTTTTGTGGTAAGCAGGTAGTTCAGGCGGAACAGAACCTCCTTGTATTCCTGTGTTTCTACGAGGACTTCCTTTGAGTTCTTTAGGAAAGGATTGAACTCCAATCCGTATCTTGCAGTGTAATCCATAATCATTCGTCTCCTTTGCATAAGCGTACTTTTTTCTTTTTATCAATGCGTTTTCCGTTTTGTTGAGAAGCCGGATCGGAGTCAGCATCCCGTCAGTTTCCACAATGAAGATCTCTTTCATATCCGGGGAATAGCGAAGGCGGATACGCTGCCGTGCAAAACGGTAATCCACTTCGTATTCGATCTGGTCGATGACGATCACACTGTCAGCAGATACCCGGCGTTCAATCTCCAGAAGGAAATCCTGCCGGAGGCTTTCCTCTGAAAGTCTCCGGATCTGTTCCGGCTCTGAAAAGAAACGGTCCAGTGGGGACAGCCCGCGAAGGGATGAATGTGGGGCTTGGTTGTATCTCTGGACAAAAGCATGCAGGCTTCCCCTCAGTTCTTCCAGTGAATGGAAATCCCGCATATCAAGGGAGGCCATCCACTGATCCTTCATGGTCCGGAACCAGCGCTCAATCTTGGCTTTTCCGGTTGGCGTGTATGGCTGGCAGTAACTGAGTGTGGTGCCGATCCTTGCGGCAAGGAGTTCCATTTGTTTGTTCTTATAAGATTTTCCATTATCAAAGTTGAAAATCTTGGGGCGCCCATACTTTGCTATGGCTGATTTCATAACCGACATCAGGTTGATAAAGTTATCATGATAGAACACATCAATTCCGGTAATGAAGCGGCTGGCATCATCAATCAGGGCAATGATATAGACCCGGTGTTTTTTGCCATCCGAATCTGTAAGGAGGGGACCGACGCTGCTGTCCCCGCACCAGACTTCATTGATATGGGGGCGTTCATAGCGGCGCATATCCCTGTTCGGGGTCTGCCGAAATTCTAACTGAAGCCGGTTCACAAAACGGCTGACGGTGGATTCGGATATCTGTCCGTTTATTACGGAGCCATCGGATTTCAGCTGCCTGTAAATAGCGGCTGCAGACATGCGGGGGTAGTTGGTCTTGAAATACCGGATCCTCTCCTGAAGTTCTTCATCAAGCTTGCGACTCATGCCGGCATCTGACCGCCCTTTCGGGACGAGACCTTCAAAACCATGGTTCTGATAGTCTAGATACCACTTTTCAATGGTGGCGGGAGCATAATGATGGAGCTTCCCGTCGGGTCACATCAGGCCTTTTGCAGAGATTTCTGTGTAAAAAGCAGTCTTGCTTGGATAACGTTCATCAAGTCCTGCAATAATCGGTGCGATGGCGCCATAGCGCATTCGTGCGATTTCCTGTTGTTTTTCTTGTTTCATAGATTTCATCTGCCTCCTTTTTCTAAAGGATAAGGGATAAAACCAGACCTGTCGTGTAAGGTTATGTTGGTAGGATAAAAAGTTTATTGGAGGTTGATTTAATCTGCATGAACTGTCTGGAAAAGAGGGAAAAGCATGCTGAGACCAGGCTGGGGATATCAGGGAAAGGAAGCCTCATGGAGAGCAGCCGCTGCTTCCAGTGTAAGCGGTAGTTCCGGATGATGGATTTCAGGTTGTTTTCATCCACGAGGTATTGTTCTTCCAGTATGTTCCGGAATCCGGTTTCATGTTCATAAGCCTGAATCAGACGGACGTGCAGAGCCAGGGGGATCTGGGAATACGGGACCATGGATGAAAGCAGTAATGCATGGGTATGTCCGCAGATTTTGCAGTACACACGAACAACGGAAAGGGAGAGGATCCTGTCAGCAAGCTGGATGCTGCGTTTATAAGAGCCATGACGGATGAGACAGCCGGAGTGTCCACAGGTACATGAAATAAGGTTCAGATCAAGGGAATCAATTGTTTTATTGTAAAAATCCTGAGAAATAAGGTTGTAGTTTTCTGTTTTAACTGTTATCATAGGTATGTATGAATGTAGCGAGAGCTATGTTTAGGTGAAGGCAGAAACTAAACTTTGGTAGGGGAGGTTTCTGCTTTCTTAATTTCATGGTTACAAAACCATATGATAACACAAGAGGTCTCAGGATAAAACAATCTGATGGAAAATACGTCAGATTCCTTTATGCCAAGACCTCTTTTATTTTGCCTGAAAAGTGGAAGATCAGTTTGTTATAGTGTGTCCGATAACAGTTTAAGTATGGACAAGATTGCCGCAGGTCTGGAACGTGACGGTATTCTTACCGGTGCCGGAGGGAAAAAGTGACACACAAGCACCATCAACAAAATTCTCCGTAACGAAAAATACATCGGTGATGCCCTGCTCCAAAAGACCTACACCACCGACTTTCTAAACAAGACCAGAGTTAAAAATAACGGTCTTGTTCCACAATACTATGTAGAAGGCGATCACGAAGCCATTATTCCGAAGGACATTTACCTGCAGGTACAGGAAGAACTTGTCCGCAGACGAGTGGTAAAAACCAGTGCCAATGGCAAGAAACTAAGCTATAGTTGCAACCACTGCTTCTCCCAAATCGTCATCTGCGGAGAATGCGGCGAAATGTTCCGAAGGCTCCACTGGAACAACCGTGGCGTCAAATCAATTGTCTGGCGCTGCATCAGCAGGTTAGAATCCACCGGGCTTGAATGCCACGCTCGAACCATCAATGAGCTAATCCTTCAGGATGCCGTTGTCAAAGCCATCAATCAAATGCTCGGTGACAAAAGTAACTATCAGGCGCAGCTCCAGCTTAACATTGCCGCAGTCATCCGAGCTTCACAGGCAACAGCTATTGACAGCATTGACGAGAAACTGATGGCTCTACAACAAGAGTTGATCCAGAAAGCCAACAGCAAAGAGGACTACGACGAAATAGCGGATGAGATCTTCAGACTCCGAGAACTTCGCCAGAAAACCACTGTTGATACTGCCGCAAGGGATGAACAGATAAAGAGAATTAACGACTTGCAGGATTACATCGCACAGCAAATCACCTATCTTACAGAATTCGATGAATCACTGGTGCGACGCTGGATCAAGCAGATCACCATCTGGGATGACCGCATCACCGTCGAACTAAAATCCGACGTCAGCATTGATGTGGATGCATGACTTCATAGATGTACAAAGGCTCCTCACCACTGGATAATCTCCAGTGATGGGGAGCCTAATTTTTATACCTAAATATCAAACAGCCCATTCTTTTTCTAAGAAATTAGGTATTTCATTTTTATCAACAGGTTTATAATTAAGGCCCCAGAAATTATCTACGCCTAGCATTCCTAAGTTCGGATTACCATCATTTTCTTGCGCAAGCCTCTGCAAACTTTCATTTGCATCTATCTCGCTCTCAATTTTCTTAGAAATATAATAATTCTCTGTGTACTTAAATACTAAGTAATTAATGTATTTTAACACTTCATTTTCCGAAATAGAATTTATCTGATGTCGTAATCGTCTATACAACTTGTCACGCTTATGATAAAAGGCAATTACGACACTGCTACCTTCGACAGGTAAAATTGCCAAATGTAAATATTGCATTTTTACACTAGCGTCCATGTTGTAAATGTTATTAATTTCATTTCCTTCCATGTCTTTAGTAACTGCAATTGCACTTTGCATTGCTATAGGTACAACATATGGGAGTACTTTCCAGAATAATATTTGATATCCTCCACTTTCATTTTTATCGGCTATGTTTTTATGAAAAAGCATTTCTGATTCAAACTCAGAAAAATCCATTTTTTTGATATTCATTCCTTCTTCAAAATTTTCAAATGTATTAAAATCTTGTTGCATTATATTCCACAACTCCATTTCAACACTTCTTTTACTTAATTGAAGCAAGAAATTTTTAACCGCTATTTCAGCGAGCATTTTATCTGTTGGATGTTGAACAATATTGTCCAAATTCTCATAGTCTTGAAAAAAAGAATTATCACAATCATTGCAGATATAATTAAACGTCCCGGACTTCTTAACGCCATTCTCAATATCGATAATCTCTTTATCAAAACCTAGCGTTGCGGAAGCATGCAGAAGTATTCAATTATCAGCAATTGGCTTCAGGGCCATTTGTGGAACCGAGTGTGAGTTACAGAAACTTGTCACCGTTTTTCCACAAAGTGCACAAACTGTAGGCTTTGCATTTCTTCTTGCAGTTGAGAGCATCTTGTTTATTCTTTTTCTAACATCTACCTTATCAGTCCCTTCCGGAACCTCCATCATCTTTGCCATCGCATACATCCTCCTGTCATCTATTTCATCAACAACCCTAATTGTCTTCATATCTTCCTTATATGAACTCCAGCAAATTCTTTTCCTTGCAGAATTCGTATCCTATCTTCTTTAATCCAACCTTATCAAACTGTACAACAACTGAAGTTCCTTCAATGGCTGTAATCTTGCCAAAACCAAATGACTTATGTTTTACCTGTTTTCCGAAAATATCACCAGGTATTTCTTTCTGCTCTTTTAACTCTGGTTTTGGAACAATAGGAGCAACAAATACTGACTTTTTTGTTCTTCCTTTCGTTACAGCTGACATCATCTTTGCATATTCAGTATCAACATTTTTACCACGACTTTCATAGTCCGCCATATCCTTAAACACGAACATTTGTGGTTTCTTTACATCATTATCGGGTACAGGTCTTATTGGAAACATCCACACCTTTCGATTATTACCATCCTCACCAGGCTGTACATCTGTGTACGGCTTACTCACAAGCTCTATCCTTCCACAGTAGACATATTCGCCAGCATCCATAACTTCAAACAGATGAACATCAACTCCATTATAATCAGATTCAGCTAACGTAGCATTCTGCGCCCAATGGATGTCCTGGTCACCTGATTTACCCATGCCTGTATAATGTAGAACTCCGCCTATCCATTTATCATGATAAAGGCCCTTTGTATAATCGGATACAATAACAAGCGTATTCGTTGCTCTTGAACGACGCATACCTCCCATATTTCCGCATTTAAATATTTCTACGATATCCGCATTCTTTATAATTTGTCCTATTTTCAATCCAGGATTAAACATAATAATATGCCTCCATTTCCACAACATCTATTCCACTGCCAAGTCTGCCCCTTAGTATCGAGTGGCTTAAACTGTGGTCGGCTCTGACAACAATCCTGGTGCCACAATCTCTGACATCTAATCCACAGCCTAAACCCTACCGCTATTCTCCGGTTACTCATTTTTTCTCCAGCCAGACTGAAAAGTAGATATGTTTCCATACAAGAAAACCGAGCTTTCCGCAAGGCTTCTTACGATGATACTAACCTTACAAAAAGCCCGGAAATACGCCACTTTTCAGCACTTGATTTTATTTCCTTGACAGCAAACAGACCGTCTCCACATGCACCGTTTGTGCAAATTGATCCACGCACACACACCGTTCCACCCGATATCCATTTGCCAAAAACATCTCCAAATCCCGAGCCAGACTGGTCGGCTTACAGGAAATGTATACCAGATGTTCCACCCCATACTGCAGTATTTTTGGCAGCGCTTTCGGATGTATCCCGTCTCTTGGTGGGTCCAGCACGATAAAATCTGGCTTTTCTTCTATTTCATCCAGTACTTTCAGCACATCTCCGGCAATAAATTCACAGTTTCCGATCCCATTTTCTGCTGCATTTTCCCGGGCTGCCTCCACTGCTTCCTCTACGATTTCCACGCCGATAACCTTTTTTGCCACCGACGCCAGAATCTGGGATATCGTTCCCGTACCGCTGTACAGATCAAATACTGTCATATCTTTCGTATCACCGATGTATTCCCGAGCTGTCTGATACAGAACCTCCGCCCCCAGGGAATTTGGCTGGAAGAAGGAAAATGGAGTAATTTTAAACCGAAGCCCCAGAATTTCTTCATAGAAATAGTCTTGTCCATATAAGATTCTCGTCTCATCGCTCTGCACCGTATCTGCCAGAGAATCATTCAAAATATGTAAAACCCCCGTAATCTTTCCTTCCAGTTTAAGCGCAAGCAGACGATCCACCAATTCTGCAAGATCCGGCGCCATCTGTGTTGTAGTAACCAGATTTACCAGAATCTCTCCTGTAGTATTTCCCCTTCTTAAAAGCAGGTGGCGCAAATAGCCCGTATGCTGCATCTTATGATAATAAGTAAATCCTTTTTCCCGGGAATATTCCAGCACGCACTGAAGAATCCTGGTCATATCTTCATGCACCAGTTTACAGTCCAGCGCATCCAGAACATCATAGGTGCTTCCCTTTTTATGCAGTCCCAACGTCAAAGGACCGCCTTTTTCAGCGTCTCCAAAAGAAAATTCCATTTTATTCCTGTAGGCAAATTCCTGTGGACTTCCTTTGATATTTTCAAATTGGTAATCCGGTCTTCCCTCTGCATCTACCTGACCGCCCCGGATCAGCGCCCCGTCAAGCAGTTCACGGATCTGAGACTCCTTCATATGAAGCTGCGCCTGATAATCCATCGTCTGGTACATACAACCGCCACATTGAGGAAATATGGAACATACCGGTTCTCTTATCTCCAATGGGGATTTTTCCAGCACTTCCAAAAGTCTTCCTTCCACTCGATTTCCCCTCTTTTTATTGATCATAAATCGAATTCTCTGTCCCGGTATTCCATTTTTCACCACCACAGTCTGTCCGTTTATTGTTACTTTTCCTTTATTGGGAAATTCTATTTTTTCAATAATCCCTTCATAAATCTCGCCTTTTTTCACTGATATGCTCCTCTCTTTTCAGGCAAAAAGAAAGCCCCGGGGTCTGTACTCCGAAGCTCTCCTGCTGTCTCATCACTGCATCTTGCTCAAACAGTAAAAATTAGTTCTCTTCTGCATCCTCATCATCAAAATAATCATCGAAGTCATCGTCAAAATCGTCTTCAAAATCTTCCAGATAATCCGGTGTGAAGAAGCGGTATACTGCGTATGCAATACCAGCTACTGCTGCCACTGCTCCTACAATAGCCAAAATCCAGATAATTGTATTCTTACATTTGTCGTCATCTCGTTCTTTTTTCTGCAGTAATGTCATCAACTCATCAATTTTATTCATTCAGAACACCGTCCTCTCTTAAAAACTATTGTTATTATACCACTCTTTTTACAAATTTACCACTAAAATTGTGAAATGTTATACTTTCTTCAATTTTGCAAAGGAGGCAAACATTTTTTTCACACCCACCTTATCAAAATCTACCGTAACTTCATAGTCTTTTCCCCCATCCACGATTGCAGTCACAACACCGCTGCCAAATTTGATATGACGTACGGTATCTCCCACGCTGTAGCTGAGTCCTTCTGCTTTTTTCACTTCAAAGTTTTTCGGTGAAAATGTATTTTTACTGTATGCCTGACGCATTTTCGCATATGTATTTCCCTGCTGAGGCATCGATACTATTTTCCGCTCCCGGGGCTCTTTTCCCAGCTCCACCAATTCCCTGGGAATTTCCCGGATAAACCGTGAAACCTTGTTATACTGCGTCTCTCCCCGAATCATTCGCTGCTGAGCTGCCGTAAGTGTCAGCTCTTTCATTGCCCGTGTGATTCCCACATAGCACAGTCTCCGCTCTTCCTCCAATTCCGTAGGATCATCTCCCACGATTGTCATATAACTGGGGAACATTCCGTCCTCCATACCTGCCAGATACACATCCGGAAATTCCAGACCCTTAGCGCTGTGAAGGGTCATCAAAAGTACTCGATTGTCGTTATCGTCCACGGAATCGATATCCGCTACCAGCGCTACCTCTTCCAAAAATCCGCTCAAACTGGATTCTTCCGCTTCTTCTTCATAAGATACCGCTTTAGAGATCAACTCATCGATATTTTCTATTCTCGCCTGCGCTTCTTCCGTATTTTCCGCCTGCAGCTCTGCCACATACCCGGTCTCGTCTATAATCTTCTGAAGCAATTCTGATACAGACAGGTATTCCAACTGACTTCTGAACTTCTGAATAAAATCTACAAACGGTTTTACCTTCACCGCGCTTCTTCCCAGCGTTGTGATCTGCTCCGCCTCTTTCAGCGCATCATAAAAGCTCATGCCCATCTCTTCCGCATACACCTGCACTTTTGTCAGGGTAGTAGCCCCAATCCCCCGCTTAGGTACATTGATAATCCGGCGCACTGCCACATCATCTCTGGCATTATCAATCGTTTTCAGATAAGCCAGAAGATCCTTGATCTCCTTTCTGGCATAGAAGTTCACACCACCCACAATTTTATACGGAATATTCGCCAGCAAAAATTTTTCTTCAAACAAACGGGACTGAGCATTGGTACGATAAAGAATTGCGCAGTCCTTATACTCGTACACACCTTCTCGCACCTTTTTGGAAATATCTCCGGCGATATATTCTGCCTCTTCAAACCCATTTTGAAACTGTCGAAAATGAAGCGGCGCTCCCTGCTCATTGGCAGTCCACAAAGTCTTATCTTTTCTTCCCAGATTATTCTTGATCACCTCATTTGCCGCATTCAAAATATTCTGAGTAGAACGATAATTCTGTTCCAGCTTAATCACTTTTGCCTGAGGAAATACCTTCTCATATCCCAGAATATTTCCAATATTCGCTCCTCGAAACTTATAGATGGACTGGTCGTCATCTCCCACCACGCAGAGATTTTTATATTTTTCTGCCAGAAGACTTACAAACTTAAACTGTGCCGTATTCGTATCCTGATACTCATCCACCATAATATATCGAAAACGCTCCTGATAAGAATCTAATACGTCTGGACAATTCTGAAATAATTCCACAGTCTTTACGATCAGATCGTCAAAATCAAGAGCATTATTCTGCCGCAGCTGTTTCTGATAAGCATCATACACTCTTGCCACCGTCTGAGCGGACCAATCCTGACTAGAAGACGCATTCAGGCGAAATTCCTCCGGTGACACCAGCTCATCCTTCGCAGAAGAAATCGCTGCCATCAGCGTTCTTTCCTTATACATCTTCGTATCAATGTTTAACCTTTTACAGACATCCTTGATCACTGTTTTCTGATCGTCTGTATCGTAAATCGTAAAATTGTTATCGTAACCCAGGCGATCAATATAACGCCGCAAAATTCTTACGCAGCTGGAGTGAAAGGTACTAACCCAGATACTCTCTGATCCGAACCCCACGATCTTATCCACTCGCTCCCGCATCTCCTGCGCCGCCTTGTTGGTAAATGTAATCGCCATGATATTCCATGGGGTGACGCCCTTTTCTTCTATTAAATAGGCAATCCTGTGAGTCAGAACTCTCGTCTTTCCCGATCCTGCGCCTGCCAGGATCAAAACGGGACCTTCCGTATGATAAACAGCTTCCTGCTGCATGGGATTTAATCCGTCATATTTATTCATTCAACCTCTCTCCTCTTATTACCACAGCACTCCTGTATTTTGGCTGTATTGGATGCTTTTCATACTATCTTTTTCGCACATATGTTCATAATAGCATGGGCTTTCCGGGAAGTCAATGACGTTCTGTTTGTCTTACAGAGACTTTCAAATTATTAAAAAAGTTAGAAATAATCATAAAGTTTAATAAAAGCCCTTGCTTTTCTAATGCGTTGTGTTAAAATTAGAAAGTAGAAGTAATGGAAAGTATTGAAATCTTGGGGCGAAAAGGAGATTGCTATGAGTAAAAAAATACATACCGAAGCGGTAGATCATTTGTTTGAAGCCATTTTATGTCTGAAAGACAAAGAAGAGTGTTATACATTTTTTGAAGATGTATGTACGATCAATGAACTGTTGTCCCTGTCACAGAGATTTGAGGTGGCACGGATGCTGAGACAGAAAAAAACATATCTGGAAATTTCTGAGAAAACAGGCGCTTCCACAGCTACCATCAGCCGTGTAAACCGCTCCTTGACTTATGGAAACGACGGATATGAAATGGTATTTAATCGAATGAAAGAAGAGTAACAGCAAAAATTTATATAGACCAAATGGAACTGTCACGGTTCCATTTGGTCTATAAGCTTTTCTATGATTTGTTTTTTTACATACACATCAAAACTGAGCAGGCAGATAAAAGAAAATGTCTTTAAAAATTTCTGATCTTCCTGAGGCGCCGAGCCGAAAGTTTCCTGAGAAATGCGGTATCGGTTGATAATATCCTCTTTTAAAGCCTCCACCTGTTCTTTCTCCAACTGAAACACTTCATTATAAATGTCTTCCAGAGAGAGCCCTTCGCTGGCATGGAAATATTTATCTGTGATCGGTTTTAACAAAGACTGGATATCTGTGATCGTCAGCAGATTTTTAAAATAATAAATAAAAACCAGAACCAGAAGATGCTCCCGAGAATACTTTTTCTTCAGGGGCGGGGGCAGCAGGTCATTCTTCGCATAATTATTGATCATGGTCTTTGTCAGAATCTTATCTGTTTCATACCGTTTTGAAGAAGCAAGCTGCGTGTCCATATAGGTAGTCACCTGATCCATATATAAAGGAATGTTGGGGATATCTTCCGGTTTAATATAATCAATTCTGGAAATGCTTTCCAGAATACTGTTCAACATATCGTTCGTATCTATCGTCATCTTATCACCTCTGTTCCCTATTATATAGTTTTCAAAACCATTTGTAAAGAGTCTTCTCACTGTCTTGACAGCATTTTTCTCCCATGATATATTCAAATTCGAAAACAAAAGAAAATCAGGGGGTGTTCCTATGTTTCATGCACTTATCAACAGCGAAGGCGGTCTTACCTCCGCCGGTTACATCGTCACCATTGTTCTGGCAGTTCTTGCCCTCGTCGCAGCCTTTTTCCTGGCAGGAAAGTCCACAAAAGCGAAAAAAACATCGCCCCGACAGCTGGCATTCTGCTCCGCAGCGCTCGCTTTGGGCTTTGTCACTTCCTACATCAAGTTTTCCTTTCCTTTCGGAGGTTCCGTCACTGCCTTCAGTATGCTTTTTATCGTACTGATCGGTTACTGGTATGGAGCAAAAACAGGGATTTTAGTCGGATTTGTCTATGGAATCATGCAATTTCTTCAGGAGCCCTATGTACTTTCCCTTTTTCAGGTGTGCTGCGATTACCTGCTGGCTTTTGCCGCTTTAGGTCTGGGAGGATTTTTCCGCAATAAAAAACACGGACTGTTCAAAGGCTATCTGGTCGCAATTCTGATGCGGGGCGCTTTCCACGCTTTAGGAGGTTATCTTTACTGGATGGACTATATGCCGGATGAATTCCCGAAAGCAATCTCCTTTCTTTATCCCATCGTATATAACTACAGTTATATACTGGCTGAAGGCGTACTGACTGTCATTCTCCTCTCCATTCCCGCTGTAAAAAAAGCGCTGGAACAGGTGAGACAACTGGCATTATCCTAAGTTCAAAAGAAATCCTCCCTTGCATTCATCTTCTTCCAATGCTATCATGGTAGAAAAGACCCTGCCCCAAGGCAGGAGCAAAGGATGGTTGACTTTATGAAATGGCTGGAAAAGCCCTATCATTCTCTGGATTATATGCTGAAAGAGCGTTTCGGAGAAAAAGTATACAAATTAACCTTAAACGGCGGCATGTCTTGTCCCAACCGTGACGGAAAGCTGGGAACGGGAGGCTGTATTTTCTGCAGCGCAGGCGGCTCCGGAGATTTTGCCGGAGATCCTGCCCAGAGTATTGACCAGCAGATTGCTCAGCAAAAAGAACTGATCTGCAAGAAACGACCTGTAAATACTTTTATCGCTTATTTTCAGGCATATACAAATACGTACGCTCCTGTAGAGTATCTCCGCGCTCTCTTTACGCAGGCGCTGTCCCATCCAGAAGTTGCCGCTCTGAGTATCGGCACACGACCGGACTGTCTGGGGGAAGACGTTTTGGATCTTCTCTCCCAGCTCAACCGCATAAAACCGGTATGGGTGGAACTGGGACTTCAGACGATCCATCCCGCGACAGCACGCTACATCCGCCGGGGATATCCTCTCTCCTGTTTTGAGGAAGCAGTGAAAAATCTCCATGCACGGGATTTAGATATTATTGTCCACACGATTCTGGGACTTCCCGGAGAGACCACTGAACAGATGCTGCAAACGATTTCCTTTCTGAATCATCAGCCCATACAGGGAATCAAGATGCAGCTTCTCCATGTATTGAAAGGAACCGATCTGGCAGATGATTATCTCGCCGGAAAATTTTCTGTACTTTCTCAGGAAGCTTACGTAGATCTGGTCATTTCCTGTCTGGAACATCTGTCTCCTGACATTGTCGTACACCGAATCACGGGAGACGGTCCCAGAGATCTTCTGATCGCTCCCCTGTGGAGCAGCGCCAAACGCACTGTTCTCAATGAGATCCATCATCAGATGAAAGAAAGAAACACCTGGCAGGGAAAGTATTATAAGGAGGATGTTCTATGATTGAAAAATCTTCTACCCTTTACAAAATGATTATTCTGTATATGCTGGAAAAGGTCAGTTTCCCTCTGTCCAACAGTCAGATCACGAATTTCTTTCTGGACCGGGAATACACCACCTATTTTCATGTGCAGCAGACTATTCATGATCTTATGGAAAGTAATCTGATCAAGGAAAAAAAGAAAGGACAAAGTATTTGTTACGAAACTACAGAAGAAGGCAGCAAAACCCTGTCTTATTTTCATAAAAATATCTCCGAAGAAATATGTGCAGAAGTAGATGCCTACCTCAATGCCAAAGCCTATGAAATAAGAAATGAAAACGCACTGAAAGCAGAATACTACCGAACGCCGGAGCAGGAATACGTGGTACAGCTTCAGGTCAAAGAAAAGCAGACCACACTGATCAATCTGGAACTGACTGTTCCCGACAAAGAAACCGCCAAAAATTTCTGCAGTCACTGGTCGGATAAAAGTCAGGAAATATATGCCTATCTGATGGAAAATCTTTCCTGATAAAAAATAACGCCGTATAGAAGATTTGCCAAACCATCCGGTATCACAAATCATTCTATGCGGCGCTTTCTTATTCTTCTCTTTTCCTCAATCGTTCCAGACGTTCTCCCGCCTGTTTTTCATAACCAATATCCGTAGGATGATAAAATCTCATCCCTTCTATCTCAGCGGGCAAATACTGCTGTTTTACGTAATGTTCCGGAAAATCGTGAGCATACTGATAACCCAGCCCGTGTCCCAGCTTTGCGGAGCCCTTATAATGAGCATCCTGCAAATGAGGAGGCACTGTCGTTTTCTGATTTTTTACGGAGGCTAACGCAGCATCTATAGACAGATAGGATGCGTTACTCTTCGGAGCTGTTGCCACGTAATTGACCGCCTCTGCCAGAATGATCCTTGCCTCCGGCATTCCGATCCGTTCCACCGCCTGCGCTGCCGCAGCTGCCACCACCAGCGCCTGAGGATCTGCCAGCCCCACATCTTCCGCCGCACAGATCATAATTCTTCTTGCGATAAACTTAATATCTTCGCCGGCATAGAGCATCTTCGCCAGATAATAAACTGCAGCATCCGGATCGGAGCCGCGCATACTCTTGATAAATGCAGAAATAATATCATAATGGTTATCTCCATCCTTATCATAGCGCACCACACGCTTCTGGATACACTCAGAAGCCACATCCAGAGTAATATGAATCTTGCCGTCTGAAGCTCTTGGCGTAGTAAGAATGCCAAGCTCTATGGCATTCAGAGCGCTTCTGGCATCTCCTCCTGCCATATCTGCCAGAAACTCCAGGGCATCTTCATCCAGAACCGCATTATAGCTTCCCATGCCCTTTTCCTTATCGTTCACTGCCCGCAGGAGCAGTTCTTTAATCTCCGGAATCTCCAGTGCCTTCAACTCAAACACAATAGAACGTGAAAGGAGAGCACCGTTTACCTCAAAATAGGGATTCTCTGTGGTGGCCCCAATAAGGATAATGGTTCCGTCCTCCACAAAAGGCAAAAGATAATCCTGCTGTCCTTTATTAAAGCGATGAATCTCATCAATAAACAAAATCGTCTTTCGCCCATACATTCCAAGGGCATTCTGAGCCTGTTTTACCACTTCTTCCATATCTTTCTTGCCTGCTACGGTGGCATTGATCTGGGTAAAGTCTGCGCTAGTAGTATTGGCAATGACTTTAGCCAGAGTGGTCTTTCCGGTTCCTGGAGGACCGTAAAAAATAACGGAAGTCAGCTTATCTGCCTTGATGGCTCTGTAAAGTAATTTATCTTTTCCCACAATGTGCTGCTGTCCCACTACTTCCTCCAGTTTCGTAGGGCGAAGACGTGAGGCAAGTGGGGATTCATTCTCCATTGTCCTGGATTTCGCATATTCAAATAAATCCATGTATTTCTCTCCAATTCAAAAGTAATTTTCCGTACATTTGTTCTAATTATAATCTATATTTCTCATTTAGGCAAGTTTATAAAGCTATTTTTTAACTGTTCGCGGAGCATTACATTACTGTTCACTGGTAACGTTCCGCGAGGCGTT
>OHQZ01000498.1_pt1 | contig 15734 bp, 15 predicted proteins | sample 1578281 | NCBI WGS metagenome assembly OHQZ01 (sample SAMEA3879589, study PRJEB24766) | human gut metagenome | biome: human-associated habitat; feature: feces | place: USA | collected 1985/1987
ACATCAGCGATAATAGACCTTTCGCTTTCAATGTCAGATTCTTATTCTTGAAATGGTGATTATTCATTACCGTAAAATTCTTAGTTCTCTCTACACGAAAAATCTGTGCCATTCTATCTCACTTCCTTTCCAGACAGAAAAAGACGCAAGCCACATTTCTATGACTCACGCCTTTCTCTGCATTTCATTATTAAATTGAAATTTTTTATTCTTCTTTCCTTTGTTCTAATAATTCTCTCGCATTTGCAATAGCAAGGGATAACTTCTGCTCTAAAAGTTCTTTTTGAGGCATTATGGTCATATACTGTCCCACATGGATATTTCCATGATCCAATTGCATTAATTCTATGGTTTCCTGTGACTTTTCTGCACATAATATAAGTGCAACCGGACTTTCTTCACCTTCCACTCTTTCATTCTTTTCCAACCTTCGCAAATACGGTTCAACTTGTCCTTTATCCTGTGGTCCAAATTCTCCAAGCTTTAGTTCAACAAGAACCAACCTTCGCAAGCCTCTATGATAGAATAATAAATCTATATAGTAGTCCTTGCCATCCAGTACAAAATGTTTCTGTCTTGCTAAAAATGCAAAATCCGATCCCATTTCCAGAATAAATTTTTCTAATTCTGCAAGAATAGCATTTTCTAAATCTTTTTCACTATAAGTATCACGTAAACCGAGAAAATAAAGCATATATGGATCTCTGTAAAAAAGGTCCAGACTCATTTTTCCATCATCTCGTAATTCCGCAATTTCATTTTTAATCGTTTCTTCTGGTTTCTTCGATATTGCAGTGCGTTCATAAAGCATGGATTCTTTTCTTTCATGCAATGTTCGTACTGACCAGTTTTCCTGCATACACATTGCGGCATAAAAATCTCTTTTTAACTCATCTTGTATTGGCAAAATCTCCACAAAATGCGACCAGGTCAATTGTTGCGACAGTGTCGCAACTTTTTTGAAGTCAGGAAATTCCTGATAAAATTTGATCATTCTTGAAATTGATGTTTTATCAAACCCAGAACCATACTCTTGTTCCAACCGTTTACTGACTTCTGCAACAACTTTTTTCCCATACTCGGGCTTATTATTCCCAGCGAACTCCGCACTAAGTCTTTTTCCAATTCCCCAATTAAGTGAAATAATGGCATCATTCACAACTTTTTTTACTTCAGTTTTCTTTTCTCTGATCAACGCATTTATTTCATCATAAATGTTATCAATATCATCTGCTATTAATATCTCTTTCTTCATTACCGATTCCCTTCTATAACTTGAAATACCAAATATGATTTCAAAACTGTAACCTCCGGTTACTGTTATCTTACCTTATTTTTTACATTCTGCCTACTACTATTTCATGTTCACATTTAAACATAAATCAGTTCTTTCAAAATAATTTCTTCTGCAATCGCTCTGTGCTGATTAGCTGCCCTCACCCATGCCATCTGATCTTTCTCCTTATCAGGCAGCGGTTCTTTTTCTTCCAATTGCTTTAGAATTACTTCTTCCCTCTCTCTGGCTGCCTTGTCCACTTCCAGAAGATGCGCTCCAAGGGTATCCTGCAGAAGCAGCACCTGATACGTTGAATTTCGATGATTCTTCAGATAATCTCTGCGGAGAAAACCATACTTTCCAAGCTGTTCCATCTGTTCACCGGATTTATAGGTGAGATTGGGAATCAAGTATCCATTTACATTCGTATAAGTCAGTTTCATATTACTGTGACCTCTCTTTCGTTTAAACTGTTGTCTGTAACAGAATTCTACATTCATGTTACGTCATTGCTACAAATCTTTCTTCCCACATGATTTTGCATCCAACCCGGGCAGATTTTCTTCAAAATCATGGTGAAAGTGCTTCGTTTCAGTGTTGGGAAAATGAACGAAAACACTTGATTTTACTGACTTTTGCCCCATTTTCTGGTATAATGATTGCAAGGATTTTGACAAAAACAAATCGTTTTTCTTGCAGTTTTCTTACAGATTTTAAGTATAAAGGGGCTAAAACAATGTACAAACCGATCGACAAGTTACAGCATTCATTCCTCGATTTCAACCAACCTATGGGACTCCACATGAATCCGGATAACCGCTGGGTCAGACTGGCTGACCGAATCCCATGGGATGAATACGAAGTAAAATATGCCAAGCTGTTTCCAAGTGATACGGGTAATGTTGCCAAGCCTCTTCGCATGGCATTAGGAGCCCTGATCATCCAGACCAAGTTCCAATTTTCCGACCGTGAGCTTGTGGAACAGATCGCTGAGAATCCGTATCTGCAATACTTTATCGGGCTTCCCGGTTTTCGGGAAGAAGCTCCGTTTGATGCAAGTACACTGGTTCTTTTCCGTAAACGCATTTCAGCAGATATGCTGATGAAAGTAAATGAGTATCTTCTTGCTCACAAGGAGGATGACAAAGATGACCATACTCCTCCATCCGTAGGAAAATCCGGTGATGATGGTACTGCAAAAGAAGATACAAACAAAGGGACTCTGACACTTGATGCAACCTGCGCACCTGCAAACATACGTTATCCGCAGGACATCTCGCTTTTGAACGAAGCAAGAGAAAAGCTGGAAAACATGATTTACTGTTTTTGTAAATGTTATGGTCTTAAGTTGCCAAGAAGATACCGCAAACGTGCCAGAAAAGAGTATCTTGCATTTGCCAAGAGCAGAAAGCACACGGCAAAGAAAATCCGCAGCGCACTCCGCAGACAGCTTGGCTACGTGAAAAGAGATCTTGGCTATCTGGAACAGTTCATGAGTGATGGATACGCCATGACAGGTAAGGATATCGGCCTATATCTTACCATCATCAGGCTGTATGAACAGCAACAGTATATGTATGATAACAGAATCCATTCTGTAGAGCATCGCATTGTAAGCATTTCGCAGCCATGGCTTCGGCCGATTGTCAGAGGGAAGGTCAAAGCACCTGTTGAATTTGGCGCAAAATTTGATCTCAGTCTTGACAGCGAAGGTTATGGGCGCCTCGAAAAAATATCTTTCGAGGCATACAACGAGAGCACCTGCCTGATTGAAGCAATAGAACGCTTCAAAGAGCGTACCGGTTATTATCCAGAACGTGTCCTGGCAGATCAGATATACCGGACCAGGGAAAACAGGAGTTATTGCAAAGAGCATGGGATCCGGTTATCAGGTCCAAAGCTGGGCAGACCAAGCGCCACAGCAAAAGTTGATAAAAAACAAGAGTATCAAGATAATACCGATAGAATCGAAGTGGAGCGCACCTTCAGCCTGAGCAAACGCTGTTATGGTATGAGCTGCATTACCACAAAACTGGAAGAAACGCAGTTGACATCTATCGCATTATCTGTATTCGTGACGAATCTGTTCAGGATTCAGAGGCGAATACTTTGTGCTCTTTTGCATCTGTTCCGATTCTGGCATGACCGGAACAGATGTAAGAGTTGGAAGTTACAGATAGCTGCTTAATCAGCAGACACTATTTAAGACTATATACTCCACTCTCTTTCCTACATAAAAATAAATTCTCTTGAATGATTACTTTTTAATGTTTTTTTCACGGAAAATATCCCTAAATTCTGGATAAATCAAAAAATGAATTCCCATGACCAAAAATAACAGTACTATCGTCAAAATAATTCCCCCTACAAAAAAACATGTCCAGCTTGTCAATACGAATTGTATTTTTTTCCGAATAGCTACTATTATACCTAAAAACAAAAAATCCACTCCCATTTTTGTTAACGTTGAAAACCCAGAACGCCTCATTACAAATTTGTCCGAAATATAATTTGTATAAAGTACCTTAATTGGCAACGCTACAACAGTTGCTAAAACAACCCCATATATTCCCCATATATTGACAAACACAACTGAAAGAACTACATTAATTCCCGCCTCCGCTAATGAAATTTTACTAACTTGTTTTGCATATCCCGCTATACCAGTCAAATTTCCCGATACATATCTGCTCCAAGATAACATTTGAATCAAACAGAAAAGAACCGGAAGCCAAAAATATGAATATTTTATATCTTGTACACCATCTGTATACAATACTATAAAACTATCTAACATCAAAACGGAAACTCCCATTAGTGCTGTAATAATTCCCATGAAAACTGCATTAAATGAATCATGCACACATCTATATGCATCAATGCCTTCATGATAAGCTTTTCCGAGGATATATCGTATTCCAAAATAAGCTGCTGAAACAAGTGAATTAATTGCTACAAAGGCCATATTATTTATTGAATAAACACTTGCCATCTTTGTAGAACAAAATACTGATAATACAATTGCGTCTGTTGATGAAAATAGGGTCCATGCCAGTTCTGAAACAATAAAAGCATTTCTATCAGGTAATTTCTTTGCCTTATTAGTGCTTATTTTATAATCAACCCACGGATAGTTTTTTTCCATATAAATGTTATAAAATAACATTTTACTTAAAGAGATAACAAATGAACCAAACTGAATTAACACTATGCTAACTCCTGTAAGAGCTAATATTATCTTAACCACATAGCTAGCAGTTTTTCCTACTAAATTAGTTAGTTCATTTACATATCCTCTTCCATCAGCATTTAACAAAATTGTTTGTGAAGAAAAAAAGTAAAAGTTTATAACACCCGCGGCACCTTCAAAAATAACACATAAGAAAATAGTACTATAATTTAGCTCACTTTTTATTATCAGTGGCGTAGCAGCTGCAATAGTTAGTACTAATAATGCATATATCCCTGTTACCTTTCGATAATAACTTCTTGAAATAGACATTATCTCTGAAACCTGTTTTTTATCCCCACTTTTTAGTGGTCCGTACAATTGAACAAGAGTTGCCTGACTTATTCCAGCTTCGAGCAATGCTATATATGCAAAAATTTGGGAAAGCGTCGTTAACAATCCATTTGTATCAGAACCATACTGTAAAAGAAATAGTCTCTGAATTATTAAACTAAGTATCAATAAAACAACGTTGCTAAAAACACTAACAATAAGGTTCATATACAGTTTTCTTTTCATTATCCTAGCCTCCATTTATTTCGCCATGCATGAACCCTGTAAATCATGGATCTCCAAATTTTATTTGTAAAGGATGGATTATTATATCCTCCATAATTTCTTATAATCCACATAAACCCCTTTGTCTGGTAATGCTTCCAAAACATATCTGTCACTAAATTTTTTAATGTAGAACATTCTAAATTAGGCTGACTAACACTACTATAATTGTACTCCTTCCACCTGTATAAAGGATTCTCACATATAGAAGATACTAGATTTTTACCAACACTAGAATTTGGAACCACTAACGAAATACCTTTATTATCTGCAAATTTTTCATCTAACTGATGAATTCCCCAATAATCACCAATCGTTATATCTCCACACCGTTTCCGACATGCATATGGACAATTATAACATGACGGTCTAAGTGCTACATCCATAGAAAAAATCTTTAAAAATGTTAACTCCTCGCTACTTTCACACTCATTATTACCGTTATCATATTCAGCTTTTATATGATATCCTATCCAACCCTTTTCCTTGTCCCTGAACGTATATGATATCATTCTAGCTTGATTCTTTTTTTCTAAAAAATTAACATAATCTTTCCACACTTTCGGAGAGGGTGTTCCATGACATAATAAATCTACTGTTAGCAGTCTTTCTGTTGAAATTTTTTTTGCTTTTAAGTAATGTTTTAATCCCGAAACTTGACATGGAGTACCTGTAAATAGTACCTTATTGTGCCCCTTTAACTCTTTTCCAATTTCTAAGTATGTTGTTCCTATACTACTTTGTACATATTTACTTCCCAAAAACTTATCTCTTTCTTGTTTATTGACAGCCTTTTGGAAAACTACATCCTGAGTATCTGTAAAAGCAGTTCCAAAACAACTTCCACCGTCTAAGAGCACATAATCTGAAATTGCTGTATACGCTCCGCCAGAAGAAGACTTTTCTCTGATACTATCTTCATTTTTAAATCCATAACATTTCTCTGCTGTATCCTCTTTTACTTCATCTGCATGGTTAATCTGGCAACTTGCTTTGCAGAACATACAATTCACACACAAGCTCTCATTTATTTCTGGATATAAAAATCCTTTCTCATCTGGAACCATTGTAATTGCATTTTTATAACAAATATTTGCACACGCACCACATCCAAAGCATTCTTCTTTATTATTAAATAAAATCATAGTATATCCCTTACACTTTAGTCATCAATCATTTTATTAAGTAATTCAATTGACGCACTTCTCATATCACCTATTTTGCTATCAATTTCTTTCCAGTTATAATCATCATAAATATCATCATTAATCTCTGTTATCTCATACTTCATCATATTGACACTTGTTGCTAAATCTATCAACCTTGAATTGGCATTAACTCTTTCTTTTGACAGTTCATATTGTACAGGTTTATGAAAAATCAGCGAAAGTGCAAGTGCATGAAACGATGTCGTAATCACTAATTCTGCATTTAACATCAAATTCAAAAATTCTATAGGTCCAGCATCATTAACCGCTTCAATTTCCTTTTGTTTTTTTCTCCCCTTATCTATATACTTTATCCCCCATCCATTCTTTTCCGCTATTTTTTTTGCCTTTTTTACCGCATTCGTTTCTGGGGCCACAATATAAATGAATATATATTTTTGTTTTTTTGTCTGCTCTTCTAAATTGAGGTTATTTTTCCATTCATTTGCTTCTAATAAAAAAACTGGATCGCAAACAGGAACTGGATTAACTTGAGGAACTACTCTTTTAATTTCATTTACCATGGATTTCTCTCTTACTGTTATGTTCTTAAAATCCATTAATAGTTGCTTTATCGTTTCTTTATTAAAATCATCTAGTCTTGCTTTTCCTAAACTTGCAGCATAAGAATTTCGTTTTTCTTTTTCACAAAAAGGTAAGAAATAATTCACATCATTTCCAGACAGAATTGGATTCCACACTTGATCACTTCCTGTAAAAAAAAGGTCATACTCTGAATCTGCCTGTTCTATATTTCGTGCAGTATATTTCCTACTCAATTTATAAAAACGATCAAATTCTCTAAAACGATTTTCTCTCTTTTTCAAATCTCCCATATACGTTGGAAACAACATCCATTTCACCATTTTTTTTATTCTGCTTTTTAACCCACTAGTTTTATAAAAAAATTGCTCAATTTGTTCACATCTGTAATCTAAAACATATCCATCACTATATTTATTCACTGCTGTAAGAAGAGCATATGCTTGATACTTTGCACCATAATTTAATGCTCGATGAAATGTCAAAATTGCTACTTTTTTCATTATGGTATCCTTTCTTTGTCGCTTTTTAGCTTACATATTTACTTATGTATATTTTTCTTTAACGCAACCAACATTCTTCCCAAATTCACGCTACACAAAAAAAAGTGTGCAATTACTTTTTCACTTAAAGGAATAAATTTAGCTGTACGCAAATCTTTAATCACATTGTTCAACACATCTAAATAAACTTTTTGATGGTCTTCATTTCTATATCCATAATACATCATTTCATATAACGAAAAAAATGCCATATTTCCTAATTGAGCTCTAGCCGTCTGCATCAATTCCTTCGATAAATTCTTTGAATCTTCTACTATATTTTCCCACACTTTAATACAATCTCTCCGAATAGGTTTATAGCTTCCTCCCCCTGATGCACTATCATCATGCAAAGTTACATGATATAAAACATCGGCTGATACAACGATTGAATCAATGTTTAGAAGATTTTTCCACAAGAACAAAGCATCTTCACCATATCTAATAGACTTGTCTAGTCTGTTGTCATCAATCATTTCTCGTTTAAATAGTTTGTTAACTAACGAACCATTAATTTGTCTATGTTCCAAAAATTTTTGTAGTGCCTCATCTCTTTCCCAAACTTCTGCTGTCACGCTATCAAAGCATTTATTGCGATCATATTGACAACAAGCAATCTCTGTATCATATATATTCATATTGTCCACAAGTCTTTCAACCATCTGAGACTCAAGCCAATCATCCGAATCTACAAATAAAATATATTCTCCTTTTGCTATATCCAAACCGTAATTTCTTGCTGCTGATACTCCGGCATTCTTTTGTGTAAACAGCCTAAAACGGTTATCTTTTTCTGCAAAACTATTTGCTATGCTTCTCGAACAATCCGTAGAGCCATCATCTACCATGATAACTTCCATATCTTCATAAGTTTGTATACGGATACTTTCTAAACATCTTTCCAAATAGTTTTCTGTATTATAAATAGGAATAATCACTGAAACCATCACAAACTCCTTTTAACAAATTCTACTGATGAACGCAATCCATCCAAAACTTTCTTATAAACAACTGCTCCCAATAAACTAAGTAATACAAGCCATACAAACATTAATTGTGACCATGAAACTAATTTCAATATAGGTTGAAACCAATCACGAACATACGTTGAAAAAAATACTGCATGGAAAAACCACATTTCTGTAGAATATTTTCCTAAAATATTAAGAACAGTTGAAATTTTCTTATACCTCTTCTTTTCAAACAAATTAGCTAAGCAGCAAATCATCACCGGAACATAAATTACATCTAGTAAAAAACCTGCAATTGAATTTACTACTATACGCATCGAAAATATTGCTATAATCCCTATTAAGCAAATACCCGAATTATGCATCCACTTTATTTGCTTTGATTTCTCAACAATATGATTTTCTGCCATCCAATATCCAATTAAGAAACATGGGAAGTAAAGAAAACAGCTATACAGATCATGAAGAATTGTATTCGCTTCATAATTTTGAATCATATGCAACACTACTTCAAAAATATAAGGAAGAAAAAACATCATTCCAAGATTCACCAACGGTTTAAATCTAAATACTTGATATTTACACAACAATGGCATCACAAGCATACAAAATATATAAAAGAAAACATACCAAGCAAACCAGTTCAGATTAGGCAACAACCCAAACAACTGAATAATCATCTTTGCGGGAGTTAATTTCCAGCCCCCCACCATAGCTGCCGGTATAAACAGTGTGAATAATTGAAGCCAATATATTTGAAGCAATCCCCAACTTTTTTTCAAAGCATATCTCACCGTTTTTTCCCTTGCAAAGAAATAACCATATCCAGATAATACTGCATAGATAGCAACACATATCTTACACGCTGCTCCAAACACCATAACACCATGTGGTAACTCTGAAAATGAAAATACAATAAAATGATGCGCCAACATAATCAAAATTGCTATACCTTTTATCATTTGTATTGTTTTCTTATCCATTCTCTTTTCTCCCTAATTAAACCGAAATGTTTTGTAATAATAAGCACCACTTTTCTCTGCTGCTTCCAAACCAACATCGGAATCCTCAAAAATAATTGTCTCATTTGGTTTTGCATCAAAATATTCCATTGCCCTTAAAAATCCTTCTGGATCAGGTTTTGATTTTGTAATATCATCGTGAGTTAAAATCAAATCAAACAATTCTACAAGATTAAATTTCTCAAGAATATCATAACAGTTTTTCTTTGATGCAGTTGTAACAAGAGCTGTCTTATACTCTCCTCTTAACAATCTAACAATATCAACCAGTCCCACATTTAATACTGCCTTATCAAGATATTTTTTATATGTCACTTTCTTTAAATGATGTATTTTTTCTAAAATTTTTTTATCCATTGTGGTAATCTGTGGCAAAAAATCCATGTAATGTCGTCCATTGCAAAAGTCACAGTAATATCTATAGTCTAAGTCATATCCATAAGACGCCATTGCTTCCTTATAAGCATGATAATTTATATTTTTTGTATCAAATAACGTTCCATCTAAATCAACAATTATAAGTTTCATTTATTTATAATTCAATTACCTTTCTTTCCAAATCTCTCTCAGAATTAATCAAATATTTTTTTTCTGAAAATGGACATCCGTAAATAACTTTCAAGAATTTCAATCCAGCCTCTTGAAGTACTTTTAATGCTAGTTGTTTATATTCCTCATTCTCAACAGTATATCCTACAAATGTCGCCCCTCTATTTTGCAACTGCATCAATTTTTCTTTACATGATTCAGTTAAAGTTCCTTGATTACCCAAAATTGTATCTAGATTAATGAAATACAACGCATAATCTCTTTGCAAATCACTCCATAATCTCTTATCTCCCCAATTCTCATATTCGAGAGATTTCACATAACGAAATACCTTACCTGAATATCCTATTAAATATGAAATAATATGACTAACATATAAGCTTGAAATAGGATAACTAGCATCATTCAATTTCTCATATGCTTTTATAAAGTCTTCTGCTCTTTTAAAACCATATAATCCTAAACAAACCACTTCTGAACGAATTTTTTTCTCAATAATATCTAATAAATTTCCTTGTTCGTTAACAATCAAAAAACTCTTGTTACGAAGATTATGCATATCTCTTTCCCAAGTATTCAAATCTAAACCCGCGACAAAATTCCCCTTCGGTAATTCTTCTGTACGTAAATAATTATCCGCATCCTTAATCACCACAGTACCTGATAATTCTTTTGCCTTTATAACTCGATAAATCGTTTCTGCTGGTCCAGATGTCATCTCGTCTAAACATAGAATTTCAATTGGATACTCTTTTAATTCATCTTTAATCACTCGATCCGCATGATACATCTTCACATCGTTCGAATACAATACTATAATAACCTTTTCATATCCTGAAGCATAAACACCTCGCAAACTACGTTCTAATAGTAACTCACCATTGGGATGATGATTTAGATATTGAGGAATACCATTCATGATTTTTCTTCCCAAGCACGGAATAATTAACGTACTCATTTTAGCACGCCCTCCTCTCATTTTCTAACTGGAAAATTTTTTCAAGAACCATTTCTGTCTTCTGTAACAAAAACTGATCTGTTTGTTCATCCGTCGTATACGGAAAAATTCTTATCAGTTTTTGCAACAATGCATAATAAATTTCAATTACATAGGAAGGTTCAATTTTATTAATTTCATCTAACAGCAAATCTCTAAATACAATTAAGCGCAATACCGTATTCATACTAACTTCATTTTGAAATCGATAAGACCACATAACTTGTACATCTTGTAACAAAGTTCCTACATCCAAGAACCACGAATCATAAAAAGAATCCAAAAAATCAATATAATATAAACAATCGTTTCTTATAATTATATTTTCCAATGTCATATCCCCGTGACACAAAGAAGGTTTCATAATACTCCAATCATGATTCTCTAAAAGATGCAATGCTTGAGTAATCACTGGTTCGTTTTTATTTACAAGACACTTCTTTAATTCAGATATTTTGTTAGAAAAAATATCAATAGCTTTCTGCTTTTCTTCTTCTGTTACCAATTCTTTCTGTTCTGGCACCAAACTAAGAACTAATGATTCAACAAGTCCTTTGACCTTTCCAATTTCCATTGTTTTAATATATTCAGCAAGTGTCATTCCCTGAATATATTCCATATCAAAATAAAATAATCCTTCTTCCGTATATCCTTGTCTATATACAATAGGCGCTTTAATAAATCTACTCTTAAAAGTCGTCTGCTTTTCACATTGGATCTCTAATCGCTTATTATACGCATTATCCTTAGAAACCTTTCGTACAAATACATTTCCATCATCATCCTCAATCAAATGTATCTGACAGCCTGAATGTCCTCCTAAATTATAACAATTCATTTTTGTCTCCTTCTCCAGTAACTTACAATTGGCATAAGCTTATAACAATTCATCAAAATATTTGGAGTTTTGTGCACTTTCATATTCTGTTGGTGTACCAAATGGTACATGAAAATCAACAGTATAATTTTTTACTTCATATCCATTTTCACACATAACATTATAAATTCCACTTACAAAAAATTCACTATAATTGCAATGTTTCAAATACTCTTCGGCCATATCACGAAACATCTGCGCATTTCTAACCACGTATGCTCCACAAATAGCATGATTACTAACAACTTTCTTTTCCACTGTGCCAATCACTTTTCCATCTTCATATTGAATGTAACTAAACTGTGGCTGATCTGACTCAAATGTGAGCAAAGCTCCATCATAATTCCAATCTCCATTGTTCATGTCTTCTGAAAAAGAATCACACGAAAACATATGATCACAGTCATTAAATAAAATTGGCTGATCATCATGAATATTCTTCAATCCAGCAAGACAAGTCATGACAGGACCTGATTTAACCTCTTCAAAGTCTACTACCTCAATCTTTGCAGTTGGAAAGTATCTTAAAATAACTTGATCTATCTTAAATTCTTCAATATGCTGTTTCAATACTACAAACGTAATATCAGTCAATTCCACATATTTTTCAATTGATCTAGTAGCCCAATATAAAAAAGGCATTTCAAAACCATTTTCAAAAAATCGAGATCCAGCGCCTCCCATAGGCATAATTAAATGAAGTTTTTTCATTCTATTTTTTCCCTTTCTCTTCAAGCCATCTCTTCTGTTTCTCTTCTAACTCTTTCATTAAATTTGCAGCAACAGTTTCGCCATTAAAATTATCTCTAACGTATTTATATCCTGTTTCAGCAATCTTTTCCAGTTCCTCTTGATGTTCATCCATCTGATAATACTCAATCACTCTCCGTAAATCTTCTTTGCTTCCATCATATGTTATATAATGAACACCTGGAACCAATCCCCAATCACGATATGCAGGTGAATCAATTCCAATATATGCACAGCCACAAGCCATACCTTCAACAAAACCAATACCTGGAATCCCTAGAATTTCCTCCCCAACAACGCACATTTTATAACTATTAAATGCCTCTACCATATCAAATGAATAATACGTCTTTTGTTTTCCTGTAAATAATCGGTTATAAATTTTTTTATACAATTTTACTGGTAGAATATCTGTTGATTTTACAATTTTCCCTGGATTGTCTTCCAAATAATCACTACTTGTACAATAAACCGTATCCTTAAAAAATTCAGAATTATCCTTTATTTGTTTTCTAGAAGGTTGATCACATGCATCCCCATATGTACTCAAAAATTCCTCATGCTCTTTGTATGTAATAGTACCTGTTGCGAAAGCCATATTTTTTCGTTCGGAAAATGGAGTCTTATTCTGAAATCGCTCTGCGTATACAAATGGATGTATTACCCATGGCTTGTCTACATGATAATATCTTCGATATAATTCACAATTTTTATCAAGATTTACTTCATTAAATAAACAACTTACATTTGCCTTGTCAATAATTTCATTCTCACTTGCTTTTCCATGAAAATGAAGCATACTAAGTGCCTTAAATGCATCTACATTTGACATCTCACGATAGTTATCCTTACAAATGTTGTACAAAATTACCAAATCATCGGGACGAATATCTGAGGCATCCTTAATAATTGTAATTCGTTCTAAATCAATTCCATTCACTTTCATAGTCTTTTTATTTTCTGCAAAACGGAACACATTCAATATCTTCATAAGTAGTTCATTATCGTTTCGTAAGGTAGAAAAACCTCTATCATTAATATAATTACAAATTTCATATTCTGGATGGTTAAGAAGATATCTCAATAGATATCCGTGTTTAATTGCTGGAGAAAATCTAAAAATATAAACCGATGCTGATTTTACAAGCATCCAATCTGAGTGCAAATTCACAAAAACAACTCTCATTTTTTACTCCTTTATTTTCCTAAAATAATGTTTCCATCTGTCTAACCATATTTTCAATAGTATATTTACTTAATAGATTTTCTTGAATATTTAGTTCAATTCTTTTATCTAAAATCTGATTCACTTTTTCTGCCCATTTATCTGCTTTTTCTTGTATTGAATAAAAAACACAGCCTCCGCAATCAACCATTTTAGGTACTGTATCAGAAACCAAACAAGGAATACCGGCTGCCTGCGCCTCAATAAGTACTATACCTAATCCTTCAAACAAACTTGGGAACAAAAACAAATCACTTATTTTCATCAACTCTGGTACATCATCTCTTGAACCTAGAAACTGTACTCGATTCATAATTCCTTGTGCACAAAAATACTGTTTTAAATATTCTTCCATTTCACCAATTCCAACCCAGATCAAATCACAATCCGCTCTAATTTTGGAAAGCTCAAAAAAGCATTCGGCAATTAATAGAGGGTTTTTTTGAGCAGATAATCTTCCAACTGTTAAAATATGTTTTTTTTCACTTAACCTTAGACTACTTTCTTTCTTTAATTTGTCAATTTCACTTCTAAATGGACTCAAATCAATACCATTATTAACTACAATAGCTTTTGGATCCGTTTTCCATCTATCTTCAAACAAAAAGTCCAATGCCAATTCTGAACATCCAGCACGTCTATTAGAAAATTTCCAACACATCCATCGCATCACCTTTTGATAAATAGTTATTAATACATTTCTCTCGCCTGCCGCTTCTCTTTCTTGCATAGAATTATGTGAATGACAAATGCGTATAGGTACACCTGCTAACCATGCAACCAAAAGATTAGGTCCATTAAAAAGATCAATATTTGTTTGAAAAATATCTGGCTTTTCTTTTTCAAGAATTTTATACAAGAAATATAAATGCTTTAATCTACCGTGCACTCCTTTTCCTGTAATCCCGCAGGTTCTTATTGTCTTTGCACCTGCATCAATCACTTCTGACTCTCTAGCTGCCAACCATTCATCAGATATTGACAATATCACTGTAATATCATATTTGTTTTTATCCAGTCCCTTAACAAGATTAACAACGAATGTATCTGTGCCACCTCGCCATAATCCATTACTTAATATACATATTTTTTTCTTCATCCTATTTTCCTTAATAAGTATTTTGATTCCGTTTATGAATATACATATACACTTTTTCTGGTATAATGCCTTTTATTAAATGTTTGATAAAATCTAAGATAACGTAACTGTACATATACCAAGGATACCCAAATAATTGAAAACCTTTATATGTTACATATACACCATTCATTCGGGATTTTAAACTTCTCCTTTTATATGCATTCTTATCATCTCTCATTTTATATAAAGGCTCCTCCAAATTATGTCCTCTATATCCCTTAGCATATAATTTATACCACAAATTCACATCTTCAAATCTAAGCATTTTTTTATCAACTGTATAACCGCCAACACTCCTATAAGCATCCCTTCGAATCATACAAGGTGCATGACAGTGCACCGGGCTGTGATGTATAAAATCTTTTTTTTGTGGATTTTCGATTTGAGTGCTGTATCCCCAATCTCCATTTTCATCAAAAAAAATCATTGGTGTACTGACAATTGCCATCTCAGAATGTTCCTCTAAATATCTAACTTCCTTTTCAAATCGAGTAGGTAATGAAATATCATCTCCATCCATACGTGCGACATAGTCTCCCGTTGCAACTTCAAGACATTTATTGAGTGTATAGTTTAACCCCATATTATGTTCATTTCTTAAAAGAATAATTCTATCTCCATATTTTTTCTTATAAAACAGGGCTTTTTGATATGTATCGTCCATAGAACCATCATCGCACATAATCAACTCCCAATTACTATATGACTGATTCAAGATGGATCCAATCGATTCATCTAAAGTCGATGCACAATTATATATTCCCATTATAACAGAAACTTTTTTTTCTTTCATTTTCTATCACTGCCTCTCCCATGGTTTCCTATATACTTTATTAATTTATTTCC
>OHQZ01000504.1_pt1 | contig 15529 bp, 17 predicted proteins | sample 1578281 | NCBI WGS metagenome assembly OHQZ01 (sample SAMEA3879589, study PRJEB24766) | human gut metagenome | biome: human-associated habitat; feature: feces | place: USA | collected 1985/1987
TCTAATTGTGGATAACTCTCGTTATTTTCATTTTTTTGTTTCGCAATTACCTATACATTCAAAATCCCTACCAAGGATGCCCTGAATCATGGCTTCCTTTCAGATGTCTTACAAAAACTTCCGTACTCACATCTGCAACTTTTCCTTGTCTGCCATTTATACAGGAGCGTGCCACGCCCCTGTCATATGGCATTCAAAGAAGAATTACCATCGAAAGTCAGCCTGTATTCCTCGCCTGTCCAGATACTCCTGGCGAGCTTTTTCCCGTTCTTCCTCTGTTGGAGCGGTTTTTGATTTCGTATATAATTCACGTTCCACCATAGTGTTCATTTTCTGCTCCAATCCTTTTTTCACATCATCGGCACAACTATCATCATCAAGCAGATGATATCGGAGCAATTTCATAAATAATTCCTGTGGTATTTGTACGTTTTTCATTCATAGCTCCTTTCAAGATAGCAAGATTCCCTGTTCTTAAAGAGATGGTAATCTTGCCATCTTCCCAATATTATTCAGGTAACATCCAGAACCACTGGTTGCCAATCTTCACAGAATTAATTTCCAATTCCTTTTTCGCATTCCACAGTGTTTTCTTTTTAATTCCCCTGCTTTCCGCCTCTTCTGCCACCTTTGTCTGGGCTACAGAACCAGATGCCAGAACTTCTTGCAGAAATTCCTTTGCTGCATGAATTTTCTTCCCTCGGTTGTCTCCGCTTAACAAATCATCTGCACTGATATCATATTCCCCGATCCATTCAAATCCAGTATCTTTGTCCAAACGAAATGCAATGGATTTTCCTTCCGGTGCAAGGGAGCTTTTTACATGACACAACACACGGATTTCCGGTTCATCCTTGATTCTTCCGACAATTAGTACGCTTCTGGCTGCTGCTTGAAAATCAATAGATCCAAGTCCACGATATGACGATTTCCCATTACTGTTTTTGTTCATGTGACCGATTAAAATAATCGCACAATGATATTTCTCAGCAAGCACAGCCACACGCTTCATCAAGGGACGGATTTCATTCGCCCTATGCATATCTACATCAGTCCCCAGGAAACCCTGTATCGGGTCTAAAACTACAAGGCGTGCTTTTGTCTGTATGATAGCTTCTTCTAATCTGGCATCCATCATAGTCAATGCCTGATCGTCATCATCAATTACCATTACTCTGGAGCAGTCTGCACCTGCTGAAAGAAGTCGTGGCTTAATGGTATCACCCAATCCGTCCTCTGCAGTCTGATAAATCACATTTACCGGTTCCAGAGCCATCGTTTTTTCCTCCAAGGCAGATTCATCACTGTCCGATGGTAATACAGCCTCTCCTTTTGTCAGCTTTGCAATAATCTGCAGTACCATTGTGGTCTTGCCCTCACCAGGATCTCCCTGCACAATGGTAACTTTCCCAAAGGGAATAAAAGGATAAAGCAGCCAGTCTATTTTTTCTATCTTCACCTGTTCCATATTTATTAGTTTTAAATTCGGTTCGTTTCTTCTGTTATCCAAAATCACCTCCATTTTCTGTTGAAAGAAAGTAGAGACTTTGGTAGAATAACCTTAGTATTTGATTTGGATTTCCTACCAAGTCTCCGCCTTTAGGTGTTTGCCGACACTTAAAGGCTTTTATTTTTCATCTTCCAATACCTCTGTCTTAAAATCACTTGCTTTCCATGTTACGGAACAATCATTACCAGTGATTTCAATTACCTGTTGTATTAATGCCCGGCAATCTGCCAGCACCTCATACAAATCCTCTGTTTCCAGATGTTCCAGACGTTCCCACAATCTCCGTATTTCAAGGCTTAACCGATCACTTTGATATTTACCGACCGCAATCTTTACTTCCTGATGGAGTACCGACTGAATGAAATATTTTCCTTTCGGCAGTCCACTCACTTTAATGCGCGCTTCTAATTCTCTGCGTTCCTCAGGTGTCATCCGAAAACAAACTGTCTGATTGCGTTTTCTATCTTTATCTAATCCACTCATTACAAATCCTCCCTATATTCACTGTCTAGCCGTTCAGCCAGTTTTGTCTGCTTGTTTGGATAAAGATGTGCGTAGGTATTCAGCGTAGTTTCCACCTTTTCATGCCCGAGCCGATTTGCAATCTCCAGCGGTGAAAATCCCAGTTCAATCAGCATACTTGCATGGGAATGCCTCAAATCGTGTACTCTTATCCGTTTTACGCCACTTTCTTTAATTCCTCGCTGCATTTCATGTTCCAGATAATATTTTGTAATGGGGAACAACCTGTCGTCCTCCTGCAAATCATATAAGCTGTCCATATAATCTTTGATATCTGCAGCCAGAAACTCTGGAATGGTAATCACTCTCTTGCTCTTCGGTGTCTTTGGCGGAGTGATCACATCTTTCTTGCCAAGACGTTGGTATGATTTTGTGATAGAAATTGTTCTCTTTTTCAGATCTACATCTTTCGGATTCAGAGCCAGAAGCTCTCCCAAACGCATCCCCGTCCAGTACAAGGTCATAAATGCCATATAAGAAAGTCTTTTGTTCATGACACTGTCGATAAACTTCCTAAATTCCTCTCCTGTCCAGAAATCCATTTCTTCTGCCTTGCTCTTACCCATACTTCCGGCTTTTTCACAGGGATTACTTTTCAAATCGTAATATCGAACCGCATAATTAAAGATTGCGCTCAACTGGTTATTGATTGTTTTCAGATAAGTGGGTGAATAGCCCATTTTAATCAATTCATTCTGCCATTGACGGATGTCAGCTGCAGTAATGTCATTTACCCGCTTATTCCCGAAATACGGGAGAATTTTCAGCTCCACGATATACTTTTTCGTTCTCATGGTATGCTCCCGCAGGCGAGTCTCCATATCTGCACAATACATCTTCCAAAAATCCTCAAACTTCATATCAAAGTCCGCTTTTTGCGTAATAAGGAAATTCCGAAGCCATTCCTCCGCCTCTCTTTTGGTCGCAAAACCTCTTTTAGTAGATTTCCGGCGTTTTCCTTGCCAATCCGTATAACGATACTGAATCAACCATTTCCCGGTTTTCTTATCTTTTTCCGCTTTCATTCGACCACCTCCTATGCACTGAAACCATACCAGCGTTTTTCAAAATAGCGTCTGGGAACTTTGCCCGCAATTACCAGAAATCCTTCTTTTTCCAGTTCCTGATTCAGCTTACGAATCAGCTTGTACGCATGACCTACAGAAACGCCCAGCATTTCTGCAAGTTCATTTGCAGTAATATAAATCTTGTTATTTTCTGCCATATATGCATCCTCCTTTTCTTTTTATAGCGTTATCGCTACATTTTATACCCCCATTATATGTAGCGACTTCGCTATTGTCAAGTATTTTGAAATGCCTGTAGAAAAATTTTTTCAAACATGGTATAATGTAGCCATCTCGATACATGGAGGACGATAAAAATGACCATAGGAGAAAAAATCAAATACTGCCGAAAGCAAATCGGCATCACGCAAGATAAGCTGGCTGAGCTGACCGGCATCCATCCGGTTTCTATCAGAAAATACGAAACAAATAAAATGCAGCCACAACCTCCTCAGTTAGAGAAAATTGCAGCTGCACTCGGTGTCAGTTATAATGCTTTGAATGGCAGTGATACTGCCGGACTTCGTCTGGAAACAGTCGGTGATCTGATGGGCGTACTTATGGTCCTTTGTAATTCCGGCATCCTCCAGATCAGCGGAGATCGTGGAGAAGACAAGCTGTTAAAAGATGATACTGTATCTATCCATCTGAATCCGGTTCTTTCTTCTTATCTCGAAATCGGATATACCAGCAGAGGGAAAGCACATACGCTGTCTTTGCAGGATGCTTTATTGAATATCAGAAGTTATAAAGTATTTAATGACCTATTGAAATGGGAAAAGATGAATCACCTCTACCAGAGTGCATTAAAATCCGCTGGAGATAATCCAAATGAAGCAACACAGGCAGCTATAGGGGAAATAGCAGAGACGAAAGAGAAGGTAGAATTGGAATTGCAGAGAAGTCTGATATTGCTTGATACATCAAACGGAATCAAGATAAATTCCGACTATAATTAGCAATTTAAGAAAGGTGAGTTCGATATGACCATACCAGTAAAAAAAATAGGTGAAATATCCTTAGCAATCTTCGAATCCATATTTGCAACAAAAATATGTAATTTTCAAGATAATAAAGCTATAATTGCGTATTTTAATGAATTTGATGAATCTATTCTTTCTCTTATCCACGAAAAAATCAATGATGAATATGAATTAGAGAAAGTAGATGATTACATATTAAAAAATCCGCTTTTTAACGAACGTAAATACCAATTTATTACAGAAGATGAAAAAATCAACTTCATAGATGAATTCTATAAAAAAAATAGTGATTTAAAGTATATTGGCAGCAAACGAATAAACCAATGTTTAGAGACCTATATAGACAAAATTAATGAGTTGCTGAATAACCTATTAAGTTCTGAAGGCAAAATATTACTACATCAAATGCGTAACTCAACATCTTCCATTCTGTCAGAACTCAAAGATAATACGCAAGAACTTAAACAAACTCAACAGGATATTAAAGAAATAAAAGAAACGCTTCTTTCCAATCAAGCAAATGAATCGTTTCCGTTTCCGATACCTTCTTTCTATAATATTTCCAGAAAAAACAAACTGTTTTCTGGACGTGAAGACATATTAAATAATGTTTTTCTTCAATTAGCCGAAAATAATTTAGTTTTCCTTACTGGACCTGGTGGAATTGGGAAATCTCAAATTGCACGTGAAACAGTCTTTCAAGCTAAAAGTAAGTATGAATTGATTTTATGGTTTTCCGTAAATTCGGAATACGACCTTGTTGAAGAGTTTAATAATGCAGCTCTGTATTATAAATTAATACCAGAAAAAAGCACTGACTTTGATAGTATTTTTTCAATTTTATCCGCATTCATAAATAGATACGATTCCTCTTTAATTATCTATGATGGTGCTGATGACATCCCTATTGATTTTTTAACCACAAACTGTTTCTTCACTAACTCCGATATTATAGTAACCACACAAAATTCAAATGTAGATAGAGATGAATTTCCTGTAATACCAGTAACGACTTTTACTCTTGATGAAAGTAAATCTTTCTTACTGAACAATTCAAATACTAGACATCAAATGGAAACTGATCACCAAATTGTTGAAAATCTTTCTACTGCATTAGAAAACTATCCTCTGGCATTAGAATACGCCAGAGCATATGTAAATAAAATGCATATTTCATTTGAAGATTATCTCACAATTTATAATACTAACAAACAGAAAATATTAAATAGCTCAATAACTAGCTACAAAAAAACAGCATATACTGCTTGTAAAATATCATTTGAGAAGGTACTACAATATACTCCAACTGCTAAAGATGTATTAAATATAATCTCCTTTTTAGATTCTCATGATATTCCTATATATGATATATTTAAAGACCAATATTCATTGTATGATTTCAACCAAATCATTGCATCTATAACGAGCTATTCGTTATTTACTATGAACGATAATTTGGCAAATACACATGAGATTACTCAAGAATTTTTACGACTTGAAATGCAAGAGAATCAAACATATCAAACATTTTTTGAAAAAACATTGCATCTTCTTTCAAAAGTAATTCCACAAAAAATTACAAATGCACTTGAAAGAGATTTGGTTAATCAAATAACCAAACACGCAATAAAAGTAATATCATACAATTGCGATACCACCAATGCAGATTTTTTTGATCTTGCTGCCAACACAGCCTCCAAACTATATGTACTCGGTAATTATACAGAAGTAATTAGTTTTGTCCAAAAACACTTGGATTTATATAAAGATTCGAATCAGAATTTAAGAATATATGAAATGCTCATTTTTTCTGCCCAAGCATATCATTATATTGGAAATGATACTGCCGCTTTACAGTTGTTAACGGAATATATTTCTATTGTAAATTCTTCTGATGTATTGACAGACTTGCAAAAATGGTATCTTCTTTCCTCTTATAAAAATATTGTAGGTATCATTCAAAAGGATCAAGGACAATTGGAACTTTGCATAGAAACCTTTTCAGAATCATTAGATTATCTAAATAAATTAGATGTGTACTCAGACAACGACCAAAAAGTTAGTATTTTAAATAATATTGGTAATGCTTATAGAAATCTCTATGATTTAGACAAAGCTCTCAATTATTATCAACAGGCTCTTTCATTGGTTAATGACGACAAACATCAGTTACTACGAATATATGGTAATATGGGCTTAACCTACAAATTATTAGGAAATTTTGAACTTGCTTTAGACTATTTTCAATCCGCTTTAGATTATTCTATTGAACTTGGAGATAAACGAAATGAATGCATAGGTTTAGAACATTTGGGGAATTGTTATATCTGTTTACACGATTATCCCAAATCTCTTCCTTATTTAGAAAAATCTTTGCAAATTGCAAACGATATGGATTTAGCTATAGCAAAAGTAAATGTATATTTCGACTATGGATCTATAGCCTCCCATAATCAAGATTATTCAGAAGCAAAACAATATTGGCAATTATCATTAGAAAAGAGTATTGAAATTAATTATCAAAAGGGAATTTCTCTTGCAAATTATGCACTATCTCATCTTCCAAAATAGTTTTGTACTCAATCTGTACTCAAGCCACATAGCAAGAGCCCGGAAACCCGCATAAACACTGGATTTCCGAGCTCCATTTTTTTACTCAAACTCGACAATCACTAATCAATTTTGTTTAGATATTATTTGTTGCCGTGTTCGCTTTTCTTTCGATTTTTTGATTTATCCATATTATCCTGCCTATACGAGCTAATGTTATCAGTTTGTTATCGGTATTGATAACACTACTCCGTAACTGTGGATAATAGCAATATATTCCGATTCAGATTATAAGCGGTTTTGCTTAGAAAAGCAACACAATATATAACAAAGCAGACGTATTCCGATTCATCTCTTTTCTTATTACCAACATATTACGTTATCCCATTTTTATTTCAATCGTTGTTTTAATACATCATAAAAATGTTCTGTCTTTCGCTGTTGACTTGCAAATTCGTAAATCGCATGATATTCTCTTTCTACGTCATTTCTTGCTGATACATATTCTCTAATATCCGTACTTTTCTTTAATCGAGGCCAATACTGTAAATAATCCGGCAAAGAAACATCTTCCTTCAAAAAAGTTGCCGTCGGCATATCCTTTTGTGCTGCCATACCAACTTCAAAAGGTACCCATTGCGAAAATTTTGTTATATTTGACATGACAACAATTATGTCTGTACATTTATTCAAATTTGCACGTATATGATTGGTTAGTTCTTTACCATTCTCTGTTATAGAATTATCCAAGACATCAAGATAGTAATCTACTTTGATTTCTTTTAATTCTTTCGCTATCAAATTCGCTGTAGCTGAATCTTGTAGCTTATGTGATATAAATATTTTCATTTTTTACCGCCTTATCTTCAATTACTACTACACATTTCGACGAATCCACTCCTCTAATGAGTCTCTTCTTTTAGCTATTACAGGAATATTTAAATTTGTAATATTCGAACTTGTACTGTCAGTAATTTTAATAGCAACAACCGGCTTACCAATAGAGATAGCAAAACGTATCTCATCCATTGACATTCCATAATTATTAGCTGGTCGATTGGAACATACTACTACACTTGCGTATTTTATTTGTTTTTGAATTTGAGGGTCAACATTGTATCTTCTATCAATACTATCAAAAGGTGAACTACTCGGAACAGAATAATCCCTCACATAAAATTTTGTCCTGTCCAACAAAGCACTTATTTCTGAATAATCATCATTGTTCCAACGATGCGGTATAAACACATTAATCATTTCAATTCCTCCTTTTATTTTTTACAAAACGCAATCTAAAAACGCCTATCTTTTGACAGTTTCCAATAATGCAATCCTAATGCAGTTAGTTTGCATGACTTATTTTCCATTGCCGCAAAATACATATGTTCCGTTCCCACAGGTTCCACAAGTCCAACGCTTTCAAATAATTGCAATTCTTTAAATACATTAACATGTTCAGCATCAGCATATGGCTCTATTACCTGATGTTCAATATTCAATGCATTCGTGTATTCATACGATGGATCTAACTTAAACTCATCTGTGGGATTTTCAAAATATGTACTTAATTTTCTAAGTATACTCTTAGGAACCTTTGCCTGTATAGTTCTCAATGGCAAAAACTGAGAAATATTTGTTTTGAAAACTGGACGTTGTTGCCATGCACCTAATGATTGATCTACGAACGAATATAAACTTGCAGGTGTAATATTACCACCAATATCAGCAGCTCCTCCCTTTAATCCTTGTATAAGCAATTCAGTGAATATGCCATGTTGTATAGAACGCTTTTCCTCAGAAAGCTGCCATGACTGACTTGCTGCTATTATTGTTACGCCTTCTCCTAAAACAGAATTATTATTAAGTAATATAGATTCACCCATTTTAGCTGCAAAGCAACAGTCTAAAATAATAACTTTATTCTTGCAACGAGATTTATTGGCCATTTCCAATACATCTGTCATTTTAACGCCATAATTACTTCCCGAAAAGTCTGTAGTACAAAGATATCCACCATCTATATCTGCACCATGTCCCGAAAAATATAAAAGAGCTATATCTGCATCATCAGCAAATAATTTTCCGATAGCCGACATCAAATTGCTTTTTGAACAATTATCAATAATTGGAACCACTTCAAAATTAGGAGACCCATCCCCATTAGATTCTATCAATTCTTTCATTGCAATCGCATCATTATTACACCACTCCAATTCACGACCCGGATAGTTATTTAAACCAACTATTAATGCTTTTTTCATTTCCTGATTCATTTCCTTTCATAAACTTGCTTTTATATAGCTACACCATATTGGTCAAAAATCCATGTTTGACCTGTCTCAATCATTTTAATCAAATATTTTGCCTTAACCTCTTCCAAAAACTCATTAATTGCATCTGGATGATTTTTTAAAAACCATTTTATATGATTTTCAATATAATCAATTCTAATCTTAGCGTCATTCAAATCATTAGGACATCTTTTCATTTTTTCATCAATACTGTCAAATCCCGAAAATGGTTCATTTAATCGTTCCTTAGTCATTTGAATATACTCAGGATTAATATCAATTCCTATACTTCTTCTATTCAGTTGTTGACAAACCCTCAAGCAAGTCCCCGATCCAACAAATGGATCTACAACCAAATCTCCCTCATCGCTTGATGCTAAAATCATTCTTTCATATAATCCCTCCGGCTTTTGAGTTGGATGTTTTTTTCGGTTTTTATTACAATAATGCATATGTGAAAACTCCCACACATTTCCCGGATTAGCCCCACGCATATTATTAACTGAGCGATAATATTTTTGCGGAACACGAATCGAATCTAAGTTAAATAAAAATTTCTTCGGATTTTTTGTAAACATTAATATATCATCATGTCTTGGACTAAATCCTTTAGTTTTTCCAATTCCTTGTGTATAAAACCATGTAATCCAACTATTAAATGTCATCCCCAATTCTTGTTCTAAAATTGTGTATATGTATGAGATATATTTCATACCCATAAAAACATATATTGTTCCATCTGGTTTTAAAACTCTTTTCGCTTCGTTTAGCCATATTCTACTAAACTCAAGGTAATCTTCAAATTCCAGCTTATCTTGACTTGTACCATAATCTTTATTTAAATTATACGGAGGATCTGTTACAATTAAATCCACACTATCATTCTCCAATTTGCAAAGTTCCTCAATAACATCTCCGCAAATCGCATTCAATCTTTTATCCATTTATTTTTTTTAGCCTCTCTATAAAAATCATCAACACTTCTTCTTGAACTATGTAAATACTTACTATCTAACAGTTTACACATTTCCCAAGTTGTCCTATATTGATATGTGACATAATGTATATCTTTAATTTGAATTTGTCCCGTTCCTAATGCTGGATTATAATTAATGTCTGCATCACTAATATATTTTAAATCATATGCATTATAATCAACAATTTCCATTATTCCATCCATCAGTCTTGTACGTTCATTTCTTTGAACATATACTTTATGTTTAATTGACAAAATTATAAACATAAAATCCGGATCCTTAACATAAGCAGTTCTTATTCTACTAAAACTCGTGATATTCGGACCTTTACCACTATTAGGAATATCATTTGCGGTCGCTTTTACATCCACATTTCCCGTTATCGATTTGTCATCTTTTTTAAATTGCAAGATTATATCTGCCATTCCAAGGCGTTCTTGAGCCTCTACATTTATAAGTCGATACGGATTATCCATATCATCCCTTATCCCTGCAAACACTTCTCCAGCCCAAGCTTCAATCATGGGACCTGCAATTTTATTTATATTTTCTAATGGAAGTCCCATGCGTAAGTTAGTATTAATGATAATCTTATTGTCACCCATTTCTTTTTGTCTATCAAGAATTAAATTCATCTGTCTAATTACAAACTCACTATTTTCTTTATAATCAGGCGATTCTACCGGTACTTTAAAAATCATATCTTCATATTGCATTTTATTTTTTCCTTTCTCCATTCCGTTATAGATCATTTTATATTTCGCTTACAAATTCCATAATATCCCCAATATTGCAATTAAGAGCCAAACATACCTTATATAGACTTTCTAAGGAAACATTTTCCCCTTTTCCCATTTTAGCTAATACATTAAAACTGATTCCAGCCATTTCTTTTAAATCTGTTCGATTCAGTCCTTTATCAATTAATATTTTCCATAATTTATCATAACATACCGACATATCATTTCTCCCAATGTGTTATTTCCTATGTTGTTTATATTAGGATACCATATTTCACCTCATACCTCAAGATATTCTCCCGAAAAAATGAGATTTTGTAGAACATACATTCTATCCATTATAACTTGTACAGCGAAAAATAAGCCATTTTCTGACTTTCTCCCATCCAAACCGCTTACGGATAAATGATTTCACTATCCACAATCTCCCTCGCACACGCCTGTATATTATTCATCCTGCCTACCCACTCCCAGGCATTATCTGCCTTTAATTGCTCCGTGATTCCCTGTGCCTGTTTCATCTGCTCTACAATCCCCTCAAAGCGTTCCTGCGCCTGTTCCTCTATATCTGTCAGATAACTGTTCAATCTGCCCCTCATCAGCAGATCCAGATATACAGTCCTGCGGTATTCTTTCAAATACTGCAAATGTCTTTGTCCCCATACTCCAACAACTCTCGATTCTTCTTCCTCCGGCAAGGTAAGATTGGGGATAAAATAATCCCCACACCTTACATAAGTGCCGCCCATTTCTTCAAAAATTGTTTTCTTCATTTTCTGTTCCACCTTTCTCATCGTTCTCTGTCCATAGATTTCTTCTTTGTTGACTGTTTTGACTGCTGTCTGCTTTCCTGTTGATAGCGGTGCAATTTTTCCCGTATGCTTGCCTTTTTCGGCAGTTCTGATGGTTGCTCTTTTATCGGTTCAGTCTGATTTTCCCATGCCCGCAGTTCCTCATCATATTCCCTGACCAGCTTTTCCGATTTCTGATACGTCTTTGCGAAAGACTGCACGTCTGGATATCCTGCCTGTTTTACAGTCTGTTCCATATCCGTGTGGATACGTTTTTCCTGTTTCTCTGCCTGTTCAATTTTGCCCTCTAAGGATTTCCGTGCTTTTCCTTTGAAAAATCCCGTTGTCTCGGAAAGCTGTTTCTTCAATGAGGAAATCTCCTGCTGTGTAGACTTCATCGCCTGTGACTGCTTCTGAAGTTTCTCCATCAGCTTTCGCATATCATTCCATTCCTGTAAATCAATCTTTGGTACTGGCTTCGGCGGCAGCTTCAATCTGAAAATCATTTCCTGTAAGAAGTTTTTTGCCCCTCGGATAATCTGTCGAAACATATCCGGCAGCCAACCGTATGTCCTAATAGATTGCAACGTTTCATCTGTGATTTTTTCCTGCTTAATCTTCAAAATATCTTCTTCAGGAACACCCTCAACCAATGCCACATCAACTGTCCGATTCCATTCCTGCCTTGCCGCATTGTCTGCCTTTATCTCCTCTGCTTTCGGATTGTTCTTTCCGATTTTCTTCGTTGCCAGATAAACACCGCCCTGTTTGAATACCGATAGTTTTTCTGATTCTTCTTTTACATAGTAGTTAATTATATCTGTAAACAGTTCTTTCACTTCTTTGGTAAAGGCTTTGTTCTTAAACCATTCCTCTTTTTTTGTGAAGATATGACTTTCATATACTTCCCCTTTCGGGATAATACTGCATCCGGCTCTGATATTTCCCTGCTCGTCTAAAATCTCTTTTTTCGTGCGTCTATGCTTTCCCTGCTCATCATAAAACATATTTCGGGTGGCAATCTTCACTTCGGGCTGTTCCAACATTTTCCGTTCGCTGAATACCAAATGAATATGATAATTCGTCTTTGTCTTGTTGTGATGAATGGCTGCGCTGCACTCTACATCATATCTTTTATGAAAAGTCTCTGTAAAAAGTCTTACCACATCATCTGCCCTGTACTGAACAAAACTTTCAGGAAGTGCAATGATAAACTCACGCCCTTCAATACATTTCCCTGCTGAACCACTTGCCTTAAAATCCAACTGATTTTCTCTTGCAAGATTTTTCCAAAACTCCGGTGTTACTCCTTCTGTCTGATAGGTCGCATAGAGATATTCCTGCCGTTTCGGATTAGAGATATAATCAATCCTTCCTGCCACATCGGACAGCTTACTTTGTCTGATAAATGAATGTCTGCCTATAAGCATCCTCCTTTCCCGGCTCTCGCCGACTTTATTGTGAGTAAGTGCATAGGCACCTGTTTACGAACCTATCCGCCTGTCGGCGGTTTGCTCCCGGCAGGGCGAAATACACAGAGCATAAACGAAGTTTGTGCGATGGGTGTATTTCGCTCTCAAACGCCGAGGGCTTTATAAGGTGCTGCCTTTCTGTACCATGTTTCGGCTTGTGTTTTTCATCTTGGGCGTATCCGCCCTTTTTATTTGCCCGTATCCGGGCTTATCCTGTCTGCTTTATTCCGGTATCCTTGCCCATACATACTCCAGATCTCCGCAGTACGGTGTTCCCACCAGATACCATTCTCTCGCCAAATTCATTTCCATTCTGGTCTTTACCCACTGGTCATCCACCAGAACTTCCATACACTCTCCGCAGTGAAATCCCGTATCAATCCATAAGTCCATTGATAACAATCCATATCTGCCATTTTCACAGTTATAACCTAATCTTCCTTCTCTCATTGCATAGTTCTCCTTTCCAGGTTTCTTCTTGTCTGCTATCCACAGGGGCGTGCCACGCTCCTGTACTTATCATCAAGGAAGAATTACCAACGGAAACTCTCCGGCACTCCTCGTCTGTCCAGATACTCTTTTTTCGCCCGTTCCCGTTCTTCCTCTGTCGGGGCAGTTTTGAATTTTCCATACAGGTCACGCATGACCATCTTGTCCAGTTTCTTCTCTAACCCCTGCTTGATTTCTTTCTCACAACTCTCATCTTCAACTAAGTGAAAGCGAATCAACTGCATAAATAATTCCTGTGATATTTGCACATTTCCCATCTTATCCATCCTTTCCGTGACAGTATGTGACGGTATGTGACAGTCGTGACGGTTATTTTGATACCGCCCGCTGTCAAAAATACTGTCACAACCGTCACGTACTGTCACACATTTTCTGTATTGTCTTTCCAGAGCCTTAGTTTCCGTCCTTCGTGGACACGTTCACTCCGAAAGAGAATCCCATGCTCCGCATACAATCGTCCTGCAAGAACATTCAACTTTCTTGTAATAACATGAGGTTGAATGTCTACATTTATCAATGTGACAAGTGCTGTTGGCGAACCTTCCCAGTAAGGATTGTCCTTCCTAACAAGCTCCGCAATCTCATCCAGTAACGGCTCTGGCGGTTCTTTCCACAATTCTGTTTCTGCCTTTTGCAAATCCCACAACAAGTTTTCTGTATTGCGGATAAGATACAGCTTCTGGTCTTGCTGATCTCTGCCCGATACTTCCAGTGTTGCGGCATTGCCTGTCCGTTTTTCTTTCTGAAGAAGAAACGCTCCGTCTGCCGCCCCAAGCAGTCCGCTTGTCCCGGAAATCATGTCAAACTTATCATCCGCATTCTGCTTTCTTGTGTGGTGTACGAGCAGTAAACAAAGTCCGTGGGCATCCGCAAAACTTTTCAGTCTTGCCATAATCTGATAATCGTTCATTCGGTGAAGCTTGTCTACCTCCTCATTTGCCTTTCTGATCGCATTTATAATCTTACTCAGGTCAAACTCTACTTCTTCCCCGTTCCGCTTAATTACGCTTGTTTTCACTTCCATATCTGCACCATTCCCTCTCTTATTAGTTCTCTATACTACACCATCTATACTAAATATAGGCGAAACTCCTTCGTTTCCACACTATATCTTGGGCTAGTTACTATCATACAACAAAACATTCGATTTGGGAAGAGGGAATTTTCTCTTTTCCTGTTTTGATATTTATTCACAAAAACATTAAAAACAATCATAGAATCATCATAGAAAAACATAAAAAGTTCTTTCTTTTATCTATGTCTTTTCCCCATAATAAATAAGATAATTGATGTATACATATGCCCATATGTAAATAAATACTAAAAAGGAGAAAGATATGAAAAGAAACCCAAAGAAATTGCTGACCTGGCTTCTTCTTTGCAGTTTGCTCTTGGGCAACCTCTCTTTTCTGCCTGCTCAGGCAAAAGAAAAAGAGGACAAAGCTGTTCATCTTGACGCTTCCGAATACGGCGTCGATCCTACAGGGGAAAAAGATAGTACAGAAGCAGTCCAAAAGGCACTGGCAGCTGCCAAAAAAGAAGAAGAAAAGGGCCAGAAAGTGGTGCTGGAATTCCCGCGGGGCGAATACCAGATTTACAAGGACAAGGCAGAAGTCCGCAACTACCACACCTCCAACACCAACAGTTTGGAGCACCCGCAAAAGACGATCGGAATTCTGATCGAAGAGCATAAGAACCTGACCATTGACGGAAATGGTTCCCTCTTCATGATGCATGGCAACATGATGGCTCTTGCCGTTGTCAAATCCGAGAACATCAAATTGAAAAACTTTTCCTGGGACTTTGAGGTGCCAACCGTTTCCGAGATGACCATTACCAATATGGGTTCCGAAAATGGTTCGGACTACACAGATTTCTATATCCCAGACTGTTTCCCGTATATCATCGAGGGAAACTCCATTAAATGGACCAGTGAAAAGAGTCCTTACACCGACCAGTATTACTGGACAGAGACTAACATTCACCGTTCCTATGCTGTTGTCGCACATTCTCCAGGGGAAGAGATGACACGAAACTACTGGACCGACGGCAGGGGAAATCCATTTAGCAATGTTCGTTCTATTACCCAGCTTCCAGACGGCGTTGTCCGCATCAG
>OHQZ01000509.1_pt1 | contig 15426 bp, 10 predicted proteins | sample 1578281 | NCBI WGS metagenome assembly OHQZ01 (sample SAMEA3879589, study PRJEB24766) | human gut metagenome | biome: human-associated habitat; feature: feces | place: USA | collected 1985/1987
CCGGTACGGCCCGCCATAACATTGGTATCCACATAAACCGGATAAACCGGGTCACACACAGCAACCTTATTGTCTGTTCCAAAAATCTCCTGAATATTACCAGAATCACTTTTCGCACCATCAGAAACAAAAATCTCATCTGCTGCAATATTGCATCCTCTGTCCTGGTAATCGTTCTTTGCGATTGCCCTTCTCAGAAATTCATACCCAAGATCTGGCGCATAACCGTGAAAAGTCTCTGCGTGAGCCATCTCCTCGACTGCCCCGTGAAGAGCATCAATAATAGCCGGAACCAGCGGCTGTGTCACATCACCAATACCAAGGCTGATCACCTCTTTATCCGGATTCTCTTCTTTATAGGCACGCACTTTTTTTCCAATTGTAGAAAAAAGATAGCTTCCTGGCAGTTTTAAATAATTATGATTAACGGTAACCATCTGATTATCCTCCTGTAAATCTACTTTCTCTTCTCAACCTCAGCCAGCAGCGCCTCTCTCACGCTTGCCGGGTTTGCCTTGCCCTTCATTTCCTTCATGATCTGACCGACAAAAAAGCCCATAACCTTCTCTTTACCTCCAAGAAGCTCAGACAGCGGTCCAGGATTTTCATCCAGAATCCTGCTGATGGTGCTGCTAAGAAGCCCGGTATCCTCCACGATCTTTAAACCATGCTCTTCCACATAAGCTACCGGATCAACATCCTCATCAAATACCTTTTCAAATACCTTCTTGGCGTTCTGTGGGCTTACCTCTTTCTTATCGACCATAGTGAGAAGATCTGCAAGATGCTGCGGTGTAAATCTTAACTTCTCAGCCTCAATGCCTTTTTCCTTCATAAGACGAAGCACTTCCACCATAAACCAGTTTGCCGCCTTTTTCGGGTTGCCGCTCAGCGTAGCCACATCTTCAAACAAAGCAGCCAGATGTCTGGACTCTGTAAGAATCTGGGAATCATACTCCGGAAGACCAAACACACTCTGATAACGGGCAGCCTTCTCCTCCCGGAACTCCGGAAGCTCACTTCTGATTTTTGCGATCCACTCATCGGAAATATGGATCGGCGGAAGATCCGGATCCGGGAAATAGCGGTAATCCTTTGCATCCTCCTTAGAACGCATTGCATGAGAAGACTCTTTATTGTCATCCCATCTTCTGGTCTCCTGGATTACCTTCCTGCCGTCTTCCAACAGCTCAATCTGGCGCCTGCGCTCCCCCTCGATGGCCCTGGCGATGGCCTTAAAGGAGTTCAGGTTTTTCATCTCTGTCCTCGTACCGAGGCCGTCACTTCCTGCCTCACGGACAGAAAGATTCACATCGGCCCTCATGGAGCCCTCCTGAAGCTTACAATCGGAAACACCCAGATACTGCATGGTACAACGAAGCTTCTCCAGATAAGCGATAACCTCATCTGCACTTCTCATATCCGGCTCAGAAACGATCTCGATCAGAGGAACACCGCTTCGGTTGTAATCTACCAAAGAGCAGTCCTCCCACTCATCATGGATCAGCTTACCTGCGTCCTCCTCCATATGCATCTCATGGATCCGGACTTTTTTCTTACCAGCTTCTGTCTCGATCTCCACAAATCCATCATGGCAGATTGGCAGATACAGCTGGGAAATCTGGTAGTTCTGCGGATTATCCGGATAAAAATAGTTCTTACGGTCAAATTTGCAATACTGATTGATGCTGCAGTTTGTGGCAAGTCCTGCGCGCAGGGCAAATTCTACCACCTTTTTGTTTAATACCGGAAGAGAACCTGGCATACCAGTACACACCGGACAGGTGTGGGTATTGGGTGCCCCTCCAAATGCTGTGGAGCAGCCGCAGAAAATCTTTGTTCTGGTGGCAAGTTCTACATGAACCTCAAGTCCGATAATAGTCTCATACTGTTTCATGCTCTCTTACCTCCTTCCTCTGGTGTTCCAAAATTCCCTCTTACGCTTTCATAGGCATGGGCAGCACGAAGGATCTTCCTTTCCATAAAACAGTCTCCGATCATCTGGATTCCGATTGGAAGTCCGGCACTGTCTTTTCCGCAGGGAACTGTAATTCCTGGAAGTCCGCAAAGATTTACGGCAACTGTATAAATATCCCCAAGGTACATTGCCATAGGGTCTTTTAAGCTTTCTCCGATCTTCGGCGCTGTATAAGGAGCTGCCGGGGCAAGAAGCACGTCGTATTTTTCGAAAGCCTGATCAAACTCTTTTTTAATAAGTGCTTTGGTGCGCAGGGCTTTCAGATAATAAGCATCGTAATAACCAGAGCTTAAAACAAAGGAACCAAGCATGATACGACGTTTTACTTCTTCTCCAAAGCCCTCCGTTCTAGTACGTTTATACATATCATGAAGACCGTCATATTCTTTTGCACGATAGCCATATTTTACGCCATCAAAGCGCTCCAGGTTGGAGCTTGCTTCTGCGCTGGCAATAATATAGTATGCCGGAATCATATATTCCATAGTTTTGACAGAGAAAAATTCTACAATTGCTCCCATCTGGGTCAGCACTTTCAAGGTTTCCATAAAGGCATCTTTTACCTCTGGCGAAATTCCCTCTGACAGATATTCCTTCGGAACACCAAATTTCATTCCTGTAATCTTATCTGTCATCTCACTGGAAAAATCCAGGTCTTTTCGGTCAATGGAAGTACTGTCTTTCGGATCATGGCCAGCGAGCACTTCCAGAAGTGCTGCGCAATCTGCCACATCTTTTCCAATCGGTCCGATCTGATCCAGAGAAGAGGCATATGCAACCAGCCCGTAACGGGAAACCGTACCATAAGTAGGCTTCATTCCTGTCACACCGCAATAAGAGCTTGGCTGACGGATGGAACCTCCTGTATCAGAGCCCAGTGCCAGATAAGCCTCTCCTGCTGCTACAGCTGCACAGGAGCCACCTGATGAGCCGCCTGGAACATGCTCTGTATTCCATGGATTTCTGGTAATGCCATAGGCAGAAGTTTCCGTCGTACTTCCCATGGCAAACTCATCCATATTTGTTTTTCCGATAATGATCATTCCTGCTTTTTCAAGCCGGCTGATCACCTCTGCCTGATACTGGGGAACAAATCCTTCCAGAATTTTTGACGCACAGGTAGTAGGTTTTCCCTGTACACAAATGTTATCTTTGATGGCAATGGGAACACCGGCAAGAGGACCGGTATAAGTTCCGTCCTCAATGCCTTTTTCCACCTCTTTTGCTCTTGCATACGCTTCTTTTTTATAAGTGTCCAGATATGCGTGGATTCTGTTATCTTTTTCCTCTATTTTAGAAAAGACATCCTTGACGCCGTCCAGAACACTGACCTCATGTTTTTTAATCTTATCAGCCAGCTGTAAGGCTGTTAATTTTTCTAATTCCATGTGAATGTCTCCTATCCTATGGTCTTTGGAACCTGATACTGTCCTTCTTTGGCTTTTGGCGCATTTGCAAGCATTGCCCCGCTGTTGTCACCATTTGTAACTTCATCCTCACGAAATACATTCTGGTCGCCAAAAATATGGGACATTGGTTCAACACTGGATGTATCCAGTTCATCCAGCTTATCTACATAATCAAGCATTTCCTGCATATCTTTTTTTGCCTTTTCCTTCTCTTCTTCTGTAAGGGAAAGTTTTGCAAGAATGCAGACATTTTCCATGGTTTCATCGTCAATCTGTTTTGCCATTTTCTCATCCTCCTGCACAGAAATTATTACGCTCCACTCTGGATCCATACCAAAATCTTTTCTGGATATCCAGCTTTTTTATGGCTCCAGTCTGTTCAGGTCTCTTGGGAACAGGCATGCCTCACGGACATTTTCTTCCCCGAGAAGCTGCATGGTAAGACGCTCCAGACCGATTCCAAGACCACCATGAGGAGGCATACCGTATTTAAATGTATCCAGATACTGTTCCATTCCTTCTGTCTCCATACCTCTGTCCTCTATCTTTTTCAGAAGGGCATTGTAATCGTGAATTCTCTGTCCTCCTGTTGTGATCTCAAGGCCATGGAAAAGCAGGTCAAAGCTTAACGTAAATCTGGTATCCTCTGGATCATCCATTGCGTAGAACGGACGCTTCTTAGATGGATAATGGGTAACAAAAACAAAATCCGCATTATATTCTTCTTTAAAATACTGACCAATCAGGGCTTCCTCCTCCGGCTCCAGATCAAATGGATTACGGATCTGACGGTTGTATTTCTTCGCAACCAGCTCTTTTGCCACATCAAAACGAACTGCCGGAATCCTGGAAGCATCTGGAAGCTCAACCTTCAGGATCTCCAGTTCTTTTGCATAATCCTCTTTTAAAAGCTTCATTGCATACTGCAAAAAGCCAGTCTCCATAGCCATGATCTCTTCAAAGCTATCAATATAGCCCATCTCAAAATCAAGACTCGTATATTCATTTAAATGTCTTTTGGTGTTATGTTTCTCAGCACGGAAAACAGGTCCGGTCTCAAATACTCTGTCAAAAACTCCCACCATCATCTGTTTGTAAAACTGTGGGCTCTGAGCCAGAACAGCCGGTTTATGGAAATAGCTGAGTTTAAACAGGTTCGCGCCTCCCTCAGCACCTCTGGCTCCGATCTTCGGCGTATGGATTTCCGTAAATCCATTTTCATAGAGATAATCACGAAAAGCCCTTGTCAAAGCTTCCTGGATTTTAAATCTTGCGCGCTCCTGAATATTGCGGAGGGAAAGGGAACGGTAATTTAATTTGGCTTCCAGAGAAGTATTCAGCTTCCATTTATCGATTGCAAGAGGAAGAGGTTCAGCCGGAGAAGACAGCACCTGAATTTCACGAATGTGAAGCTCTCTGCCATGAGGCGCTCTCTCTTCTTTATTTACAACACCTTTTACTCTTACTGTCATGCCTTCTTTCAGATCATGAATGGAAAAATCAACATCCTCATTTACTAAAACGGTCTGAAACAGACCCTCTCTTCTTCTGATAATTACAAATGCAACATCTCCCATGTTGCGGATACTGTGAATGGCGCCCTCCAGGATGGCTTCCTGATTCAGAAGTTCTTCTCCCATCAGTGCATCCCAGCTGCTCACTTCTTTTTTCCAGCTTCCATCCAAAAACTCCATTTCCTCATCCTCCATTTCCTAAAATCATAAAAATATATCTTATAAAAACCCCAGCCAGAATTTCTGAAAAATCCTATACAACAGGATTAGAATTCTGCCTTAGACTATACCTCATCATATAACAGCATCAGAACCATCTGAGCTGTCTCTACCATATTTGTCCCGGAATCCATACTGCATTTCTGAATGTACCGGTATGCATCTTCTTCGCTTAAATGGTTTCGCTCCATAAGAAGAAACTTTGCGTTGGAAATGTAATTCTGCTCTTTCCAGGAACGCGTTTTCGGTTTCTTCTTCTCTTTTTTTAGCCGCCGCTCGATCTGGGACAACATCATATCCACCGTGTTTACCAGGTCGCTGACTTTCATTGGCATTTCCACAGTAAGGACGGATGTAGGCGCTTCCGCAATCACTCTTCCAGATGCCAGCAACAGCATTTCAAAATATGAAGGAATATCTTCCAGCACATCCCGGTAATACCGGTCCGTCAGCTTATAACCACAGATCAGAATACCTCCGTCCAACTCACTCATGCTGGCAAGTGCTGTTGAAGCAGTTGAACATACCGCAGCTACAGAAAAACCGTGCCGGTTCAATATGGTACGTATTTTCTTTGCGTCATCGATTTTCGGTAATGCAATTACAATGCTGCTGTTCATACCATGCTACTCTCTTATCTTAAATCTTGTATAAATACTGGCTGATTTCCCACTCGCTTACCTGTCTCATATAATTCAGCCATTCTTCCTTCTTGGCAGCTGCATATTCCTCACAGAACTTTTTACCAAGTACACTCTGGATCCAGGTGCTATTCTCGAAATGTGTAAGGGCATCATCCAGGTTCAGCGGAAGATTTCCAATATTCATAGCTTTCTGGTCAGATTCGGAAAAAGAACGATCCGATGCCTTGGTAGGATATAATTTCTGCTGAATTCCATCCAGACCGGCTGCAATACAAACAGCAAACACAAGGTAAGGATTTGCAGATGCATCCGGGCTTCGAAGCTCGATTGCCAGGCTGTCTGATCTTAAATTGGAAATACGGATCAGAGAGTTCTGGTTATTCTTTGTCCAGGTCAGTTCTGTAGGAGCATCATAGCCAGGTACAAGTCTCTTGTAGGAATTCACAAGCGGATTGGTAATGGCGGCCATCTCTTCACTATGTGCAAGAAGACCACCGATAAAATGATAAGCATCCTCGCTGAGACCATTTACATCATCAGGATCAGCAAATATATTTTTTCCATCTTTATACAATGCAAAATGAATGTGCATACCGGAACCATTCACCTCAGCTCTCGGCTTTGGCATAAAGGTTGCATGAAGTCCATGCCGTTTTGCAATGGTGCGGACTGCCATTTTGAAAGTCATCACACAGTCAGCCATTTCATTTGCACCGGAAAATTTAAAATCAATCTCATGCTGTGCCGGAGCGGTTTCATGATGGGAAGATTCAATTTCATATCCCATATCTTCCAGATTCAGAACCATATCACGTCTTGCATTTTCTCCCAGATCCAGCGGGCTGATATCCAGATATCCGGCTTTTTCATGAGTCAGTGTAGTGGGAACTCCGTTATCATCTGTGTGAAATAAGAAAAACTCACATTCCGGATCCACTTCACAAACATAGCCTTCCTTAGCAGCCATCTCTACCACCTGTTTCAGAATATATCTCGGGCTTTTCTCAAGCGGCGTTCCATCTGAGCGGTAGATATCACAACGTTCCGCGGGTCACCCTGAAACGGCTTTCCGTCCACCGTATAGACATCGCAAATCAGTCTTGCGACCTTTCCCTGCTGCGGACGCCACGGAAGAATGGTGAAAGTATTATAGTCCGGATGTAAATACATATCCGGCTCTTTCTCCCCTGCTATTCCGGCAATGTAGGAGCTGTCTACTACATATTCATTATCCAGTGCCCGGGGGAGCTCCCGAGCTGTAATCGCAATATTTTTCAAAGTACCGAACATATCGGTAAACTGAAGACGAATGAATTCTACATCCTCGTCTTCTGCCATCTGTAACACTTCTTCTCTGGTGTAATTCCCCATGGTGTTCTCTCCTTCTTTCACTCTCATGCCCTCATCCATCCATTACGCATGACTTATTTAAACAAAAAAGGCGCACTTCAAAAAGATACCCTTCTGAAGAACGCCCTTGTTCATGGAGGTAATTATAGCAATGAGGTCATGCTTTGTCAACTTATTTTTTACCACTTTACCATATCAGCGTTGTATAAAATGATGTACAAAATAATTATTTTGTATCAGAACGGAAAATCGGGAGCAAATTTAGTTTGCCCCCGACCATACTTTTTATATACTCTCTTTTTTATTTTCCCGACAGCGATTCAGCAGGTATTATTCCACAAAGCATTTTTTTGCCAACTTACAGATAAGAATATCCCATCAGGGATTCATCCACTGCCTTTGCGGCTTCTCTTCCTTCACGGATTGCCCATACTACCAGAGACTGGCCTCTGTGCATATCTCCTGCTGTGAAAACCCGCGGTACGCTGGTCTCATAGGCTTCCGGTTTTGTCTCAACGTTGGTTCTTGCAGTTGTTGCAACCTTAAATGCATCAGTCACATATTTCTGGCTTCCAAGGAAACCAGCTGCGATCAGTACCAGGTCTGCAGGGATCACTTCTTCCGTCCCCTCTACCGGAACCATCATCATACGGCCTGTTTTGGCATCTTTCTCGCTTTTCAGCTTTACGATCCGGGCCTGGCAGACATTTCCGTTTTTATCTTTGATAAATTCAGTAACGGTTGTCTGGTAAACCCGGGGGTCATGTCCAAACACTGCAATTGCTTCTTCCTGGCCATAGTCTGTTTTTAAGACCTTTGGCCATTCCGGCCATGGATTGGAAGCAGCACGCTCTGTTGGCGGCATTGGCATCATTTCCAGCTGTGTTACAGATTTGGCGCCGAGACGTACGGAAGTACCCACACAGTCATTTCCGGTATCACCACCGCCAATTACCAGCACATGTTTGCCTTTTGCCTCTTCATAAGGAGCTTTGGTAAAATCGCTGTCCAGAAGAGTTTTGGTGACTTTTTTCAAGAAGTCTACTGCAAAATAAATTCCCTTTGCATCTCTTCCCGGCACTTTAATATCACGGGGATTGGAAGCTCCACAACAAAGGATTACACGGTCATATTTCTTCAAAAGTTCCTCTGCTGTAATATCCACTCCAACATTTGTATTTGTCACAAATTTCACACCCTCAGCTTCCATCAGCTTCAGTCTTCTGTCGATCACAGATTTCTCCAGCTTCATATTTGGAATGCCGTAACGAAGAAGTCCGCCGATCCGGTCACTTCTTTCGAATACAGTTACATTGTGACCTCTTCTGTTTAACTGCTGTGCTGCTGCAAGTCCGGAAGGACCGCTTCCGATAACTGCTATGGTCTTTCCTGTACGAACCTTCGGAGGCTGTGGAACAACCCAGCCTTCTGCATATGCAGTCTCAATGATGGCACGTTCATTTTCCTTAGTGGAAACAGGCTCTCCATTTAAGTTGCAGGTACAGGCTGCCTCGCAAAGTGCAGGGCACACACGGGAGGTAAATTCCGGGAAGCTGTGTGTCTTGTTCAGACGAAGAAACGCCTGTTTCCAGTTTCCGGTAAATACCAGATCATTTGTCTCCGGCACCAGGTTGTGAAGCGGACATCCGGAAGCCATGCCGCCGATCATCATGCCTGCCTGGCAGAAGGGAACGCCGCAAGCCATGCAGCGTGCTCCCTGAAGTTTTTGTTTCTCTTTATTAAGAGGAGTACGGAACTCCTTGAAATTGGCAATTCTTACTTTTGGCGGCAGAACCTTTGCCGTCTCTCTGTTATATTCTAAAAATCCAGTCGGTTTTCCCACGATCTTCTGCCTCCTTAATGCTTAACTCCTATGCTTTCGTAGAATGCTTCCATCTGCGCCTGCTCACTGTTCAGACCTTTTTCCTCAAGCTTTGCACTTAATGTGATCATCTTCTTGTACTCATTTGGAATGAGTTTTTTGAAGTGAGGCAGATACATGTCAAACTGATCCAGAACCTTCTGTCCAAGCTCCGATCCCGTTGCAGCTACATGTGCTTCGATCAGATTTTTCAGTTCTTTTTTGTCATATTTATTGTCTACTTTTTCAATAGAAATCATCGCTTTATTTAAGTTCTTATAAAGAACATTTTCCACATCCAGAACATAAGCGATACCGCCGCTCATACCTGCTGCAAAGTTTTTGCCGGTTCTTCCAAGAACTACTACACGACCACCGGTCATGTACTCACAGCCGTGCTCTCCCACACCTTCCACAACTGCATTGGCACCAGAGTTACGAACTGCAAAACGCTCACCTGCCATACCGTTAATAAAGGCAGTTCCACTAGTTGCACCATAAAGAGCAACGTTGCCGACAATAATGTTATCTTCTGCTTTGTAACCGGCATTTTCCGGAGTCTTCAGGATCAGCTTGCCACCGGAAAGACCCTTTCCAAAGTAGTCGTTGCAGTCGCCGGTAAGCTTCAGAGTAAGACCCTTCGGGATAAAGGCACCAAAGCTCTGTCCTCCGGCTCCTGTACAATCAATCTCTACCGTGTCTTCCGGCAGTCCGTTTTTATTATTTCTGGTAATCTCCGCACCAAGGATTGTTCCAAATGCACGGTCTGTGTTCTTTACTTCTACCGAAAATCTGGTCTTCTCACCGCCATGAATTGCGCGACTGCATTTCTTCACAAGAACTTTCTCATCCAGAGTCTTCTCCAGCTGGAAATTGTACTCTGCTTTCGGATCAAAGGTTACCTCGCTGCCAGCTTTTGCATATGGATTGTTCAAGATTGCACTAAGGTCTACTTTACCTTTGTGCGGCTCATCAACTGCATCTGTAGCAACCAGGAGATCCGTACGTCCTACCATCTCTTTCAGGCTTCTCACACCCAGTTTTGCCATATATTCGCGAAGCTCCTGGGCAATAAATTTCATAAAGTTCTCAACATATTCCGGTTTGCCTTTGAATCTCTTTCTCAGCTCCGGATTCTGGGTAGCTACACCAACCGGGCAGGTGTCCAGATTGCAGACTCTCATCATTACACAGCCCATAGTTACAAGAGGTGCTGTAGCAAAACCGAATTCCTCTGCACCAAGAAGTGCTGCAATTGCAACATCACGACCGCTCATCAGTTTACCGTCTGTCTCAATGCGGACACGGTTACGAAGTCCGTTCATAAGCAGTGTCTGATGGGTTTCAGCAAGTCCAAGCTCCCATGGAAGTCCTGCATTGTGAATGGAGCTTCTGGGTGCTGCACCAGTACCTCCATCATATCCGGAAATCAGGATTACCTGTGCACCAGCCTTTGCAACTCCGGCTGCAACCGTACCAACGCCAGCCTCAGAAACCAGCTTTACAGAAATATCTGCATATTTATTTGCATTTTTCAGGTCATAAATCAGCTCTGCCAGGTCCTCGATGGAATAGATATCGTGATGCGGCGGCGGGGAGATCAGAGAAACACCAGGTGTGGAGTGACGGGTTTTCGCAACCCATGGATAAACTTTCTTCGCCGGAAGATGTCCACCTTCACCAGGTTTTGCGCCCTGTGCCATTTTGATCTGGATTTCTCTTGCAGATACCAGATAACGGCTGGTAACACCGAAACGACCACTGGCTACCTGTTTGATCGCAGAACATCTGTCATCTTTTGTTCCTGCTGAATCCAGTCTTTCATTGCTTTCACCGCCCTCACCAGTATTTGATTTTCCATGAAGATGGTTCATTGCAATAGCAAGTGTCTCATGTGCTTCCTGAGAAATGGAACCATAGGACATGGCACCAGTCTTAAAATGCTTTACGATTTCATCAACACTCTCCACCTCTTCAAGAGGGATAGGATTTTCTGCATACTTAAAGTCCATAAGCGCACGAAGATTGCCGTGATTTTCCTTATCCACAAGATCTGTATACTGTTTGAACATCTCATAGCTGCCTGTTCTTGTAGACTGCTGAAGGAGATGAATGGTTGCCGGATTGTAACGGTGCTCTTCTCCCTGGCTTCTCATTTTGTGGGCACCCACACTATCCAGAGTAAGGTCTGTGGTAAGTCCTAACGGGTCAAATGCTTCTGAATGAAGCTTTTCTACATTCTCCTCAATATCTTCCAGTGTAATGCCTCCAACACGGCTTACAGTACCTGTGAAATATTTATCGATTACATCCTGAGATACACCAATTGCCTCGAAAATCTGGGAACCCTGATAAGACTGGATTGTAGAAATACCCATCTTGGAAGCGATCTTAACAATACCGCTGATAACTGCATGATTATAATCGTCTACAGCTGCATAATAGTCCTTGTCCAGCATATGAGTATCGATCAGTTCATGGATTGTCTCCAATGCCAGATACGGGTTGACTGCACTTGCGCCATAGCCCAGAAGAGTAGCAAAATGATGAACCTCTCTCGGCTCGCCGGATTCCAGGATAATAGCAAGAGAAGTACTCTTTTTCGTCTTTACAAGGTGCTGATGTACTGCAGAAACAGCCAGCAGAGACGGAATCGGCATATGGTTTTCATCCACGCCTCTGTCGGAAAGCACCAGAATGTTGGCACCATCCCTGTATGCTTTATCAACTTCTACAAACAGACGGTCAATAGCACGCTCAAGCTTTGTGCTCTTGTAATAAAGAGTGGAGACAACAGCCACCTTAAAGCCTTCGTGATGCATTTCCTTAATTTTCAGCATATCTGTATTGGTAAGGATCGGATTGTTAATCTTTAATACCTTGCAGTTCTCCGGAATCTGCTCCAGAAGGTTTCCGTCTTTTCCAACATAAACGCTTGTGCTGGTGACAATCTCCTCACGGATCGCATCAATCGGCGGATTGGTTACCTGTGCAAAAAGCTGTTTGAAGTAGTCAAAAAGCGGTCTGTTCTGTTTGGAAAATACTGCCAACGGTGTATCCACACCCATTGCGCCAATGCTCTCAGCACCGTTTAACGCCATGTTTCGGATAGAAGTACGATACTGCTCATAAGTGTATCCGAAAGCCTTCTGAAGACGGGAACGCTGTTCCTCTGTATATTCTTCCATTCTTTCGTTTGGAATCTTAATATCTTTTAAATGTACCAGATTGCTGTCCAGCCATTCGCCGTATGGCTGTTTCTTTGCATACATCTCTTTTAATTCGTTATCATCGATGATCTTGCCCTGAACCGTATCTACCAGAAGCATTTTTCCAGGATGAAGACGCTCTTTTAATATGATCTTCTCTTCCGGTACCGGCAATACTCCAACCTCAGAAGAAAGGATCATGCAGCCATCGGATGTCACGTAATATCTGGACGGACGAAGACCGTTACGGTCAAGCACTGCACCCATCACATCTCCATCTGAGAAAAGAATAGATGCAGGTCCATCCCATGGCTCCATCATAGTGGCATAATACTGATAGAAGTCACGTTTTTCCTGGGAAATGGTATCGTTATTTGCCCATGGCTCCGGAATAGTGATCATCACTGCAAGAGGAAGATCCATGCCACTCATGGTAAGGAATTCCAGCGTATTATCGAGCATTGCAGAATCGGAACCATTTCGGTTGACTACCGGAAGGATTTTCTGCATTTCCCCTTCTAAGTATGGGGACTCCATATTTTCCTCTCTTGCCAGCATCTTATCTGCGTTTCCCCGGATGGTGTTGATCTCACCATTGTGCACGATCAGACGGTTTGGATGTGCTCTCTCCCAGCTTGGATTTGTGTTGGTACTGAAACGGGAATGTACCAATGCAATCGCAGATTCATAATCAGGGCTTTGAAGATCAGAGAAAAATGTACGAAGCTGTCCAACCAGGAACATACCTTTATAAACAATCGTACGGCTACTCATAGAACATACGTAAGTGTTATCATTACTCTGTTCAAACTCACGGCGGGCAATATACAGTTTACGGTCAAATGCGATGCCTTTTTCCAGATCATCCGGCTTTTTGATAAATGCCTGCATAATGCATGGCATGCACTCTCTTGCCTTATGTCCAAGAACCTCCGGAACTACCGGAACTTCTCTCCAGCCAAGGAACTCCAGTCCCTCTTTTTCCACAATGATCTCAAACATTTTTTTTGCCTGGGCACGTTTGATCTCATGCTGTGGGAAAAAGAACTGGCCAATACCATATTCTCTTTCCTGGCCGATTTCGATTCCCTCTTTTTTACATGCTTTCTTAAAAAATTTATGGGAAATCTGAAGGAGGATACCAACGCCATCACCTGTTTTGCCTTCTGCATCTTTTCCGGCACGATGATCCAGATTCTCTACAATCCGCAATGCGCTGGCAACTGTATCATGGGATTTTTTGCCTTTGATATTGACAACTGCACCGATACCGCAGTTATCATGTTCAAATTCCTGACGGTAAAGTCCCTGCCTTTCCTTTATCACTTCTTTCATTTTCCTCATCCTTTCTATTGTTGATTAAGAGTTTCCTCTTTGTTTACTTTATCTACAGCTGCCTGGATAAATCCACGGAACAGCGGGTGAGCATGGTTCGGTCTTGATTTGAACTCCGGATGTCCCTGGGTTCCTACAAAGAATGGGTTTGCCGGAATCTCGATCATTTCCACAATGTGACCATCAGGAGAAGTTCCTGCTATGGTCATGCCTTTTTCTGCCAGTTCTTTGCGATATGCATTGTTAACTTCATAACGATGTCTGTGACGTTCCTGAATTTCTTTCTGTCCGAAAAGTTCCAGGGATAAAGAACCATCCGCAAGCACACATGGATAACTTCCAAGGCGCAGGGTTCCTCCAAGATCTTCCACATCTTCCTGGTCTGGCATAAGGGCAATTACCGGATTGGTAGTTTCTGGTGCAAGTTCAATGCTGTTTGCATCTTCATAACCAAGTACATGACGGGCAAATTCTACGATTGCCATCTGCATTCCAAGACAGATTCCAAGGTATGGGATCTTATGCACGCGGGCATACTGGGCAGCCAGGATCATTCCTTCTGTTCCTCTTCCGCCGAAACCACCTGGAACCAGGATTCCATCTACCTGGTAAAGCCTCTGATCCAGGTTCTTCTCGTTTAACTCTTCGGAATCAATCCAGGTAATCTCTACTTTCGCCTTGCATGCGATTCCGCCATGTTTCAGAGCTTCCACCACACTGAGGTATGCATCATGAAGCTGGGTATATTTTCCTACCATAGCAATGTTTACAGTTTTATCCGGATGGCGGAGATTTTCTACCATAGCCTCCCAGTCCGTAAGGTCTGGTTTTCTTTTTTCAAGTCCCAATGACTGCATGACCACATCTGCCAGTTTTTCACGTTCCATCGCAAGTGGGGCTTCATACAGATACTCTACATCCAGATTCTGAAGTACATGGCTTACCGGCACGTTACAGAACAGGGCAATTTTGGCTCTCAGATCGTCGGTCAGCGGATATTCACTTCTGCATACCAGAACATCCGGCTGGATTCCCATTGCCTGAAGCTCCTTGACACTGGCCTGGGTTGGTTTTGTTTTCATTTCTCCTGAAGCTTTCAGGTATGGAATCAAGGTTACATGAATAAGGATTGCATTTTCATGTCCCACATCATGCTGAAACTGTCTGATGGATTCCAGAAATGGCTGACTTTCAATATCTCCTACCGTTCCGCCGACTTCGATAATGGCAATCCTGTTTTCATCCGGGGATTTTGCGCGATAGAAGCGGCTTTTGATTTCATTTGTAATATGAGGGATTACCTGTACGGTTCCTCCTCCAAAGTCTCCATGACGTTCTTTTTGTAAAACGGACCAATAAATTTTTCCGGTAGTTACATTGGAATTTTTATCCAGGCTTTCATCAATGAATCGTTCATAATGGCCAAGATCCAGGTCGGTCTCAGTTCCATCGTCTGTTACAAAGACTTCTCCATGCTGAATAGGGTTCATGGTTCCGGGATCAATGTTGATGTAAGGGTCAAATTTCTGCATTGTGACCTGAAAACCTCTTGCCTTTAAAAGTCGCCCAAGTGAAGCTGCTGTGATTCCCTTTCCCAGTCCTGACACAACACCGCCAGTGACAAAAACGTATTTTACTGCCATCTTTCGATTTCCTCCTCCAATTGCTTTTAATGTGTTCTAATATGTAAAAAAGGCGTCAAAGAGGAGGATTAGGGGGCACTTAACCTATCCATTTCTCTTTGACGCCTTTGTCAAAACAAATTCTTATTCAAAAATATGGTATATAATATATCATTTTTTTGGCTTTGTCAATCCACTTTTTTTGCTATTTAATGTATTGAAAGTTGTTAAAGGCGGACGCATTCGGACAATGGTGATTGCTCACTCGCCGGCGCAACGCTCCAG
>OHQZ01000512.1_pt1 | contig 15242 bp, 10 predicted proteins | sample 1578281 | NCBI WGS metagenome assembly OHQZ01 (sample SAMEA3879589, study PRJEB24766) | human gut metagenome | biome: human-associated habitat; feature: feces | place: USA | collected 1985/1987
TTTGAGCGGGTCATCCGTCGGATGGATACCTTGATTTTGGGAGAAAATAAAAGTTTTGATCGTGTGGAACAGAACCTGAATCTTTTGGCAAAGGTGCCGGATGAACCGGTAGAAGTGACCTGGGAGCTGGATCGGTATGATGTGATGAATATCAAAGGAGAGATTCAGAAGCCAAAACTACGAGAAACAGGAACAGTTGTGAATATCAGTGCAGTGCTGACGTATACAGAAGATGAGACGAAGCAGGCGAGATACCAGTGTGCGGTTTGTGTATATCCTCAGAAGCTGACGAAAGAAGAAATGGAAAATCAGAGTATCGTCCGTGAAATTCAGCGAAAGGAAAAAGAGGAGCGGGAACATCCCTTTTTCTATTTGCCGGAAAAGGTGGGGGATCAGACATTGACTTATTACCGAAAAATGCAGGATCGAGGGTTAGTTCTGATTATTATGGGTGTGCTGGTCGGAATTCTTTTAAAAGCACTGGATAAGCAGAATCAGGAGAAGAAGATGGCAGAGCGTAAGAATCAGATGATTCTGGATTATCCAGATATTGTAAATAAATTGACCTTGTATATGGGAGCGGGAATGACGGTGAAGAGAGCATGGAAAAAGATTGCAGAGGATTACAAGAGGCTGCGGGACATTACGGGAATTAGATACGCGTATGAAGAAATGTGCAGCAGTTGCCATGAGATGGATAGTGGTGTGGCAGAATCGTCCTGTTATGAAAATTACGGGAGACGGTGTGATGTGCAGGCATATGTAAGATTAGGGGCATTGTTGTCTCAAAATCTTAGGAAGGGAACGAAAGGGTTAACACAGTTATTGAAAGCGGAAGCTTTGCAGGCGTTTGAAGATCGGAAAGCAAATGCCAGAAAGCGCGGAGAAGAAGCGGGAACGAAACTACTTTTGCCGATGTTTCTCATGCTGAGTGTGGTGTTGGTTATAGTGATTGTACCGGCATTTCTGTCCATGCAGATGTAGCAAAGAGGAAGGAAATAAAAGAATTTCAAGAACTTTAATGAAAGGAGAAGTCATATGTGGAAATGGAAGTTGAAATGGAGATTGGAAAGTCTGATAGAAGAGTTAAAAGATGACAAGGGAATCGGTGTTGTGGAAGTGATTTTGATTCTGGTGGGAAATTTCACCCCGTATTTGGGGTGTGTATTGTGTGGATAGAGTGGAAATGTGTGGACAAATCTTACTAGATATACAGAGAAAGGTGGAAAGTGTGTATGAAGTCAAAGGAAAAATCTAAGGAAGAGATTGTATTGATTAGATATTATAACGTGTTGTTTTATCTAGTTTTTAAGGGTGGGATAGATGACTTTAATAGACAGTGCTTGGTGAATAGAATTAATACAGGGGAGTCCATTCGGATGAAGCAAATACAGAAATGGTGTCATTATCATCAGATCACATATAGAACCAGATTTATTTATAGAAAGGATTTTCCTCTTAAAGCCAATTTATGGAACTTATATTCTTACATTAGGTTTTTATTGGAAAACAGATAAAAAATTTCAGATATTATGATGTGGTTATTACATGTACCATGCTGTCCATTCTTTAATCAACATCCATTCTTTAATCAGATGACGGGTAAAATTTTTTATGCTAAAATAGAGTTGTAGAAAATTGTCATTTTTAAGCAGGAGAAAAGAGTATGGAATTAGTATTAGTACATATTACAGATATACATCTCGAAAACGACACAGATTATAATATTTTAGAAGGCAGAAGTGAATATATTGCAAATGCAATAAATAAACATATTATAGATGAAACGAATACACTGCTAATTTTGTGTATCACTGGAGATATAGCATATTCGGGCAAAGAAGAGCAATATCTATTTGCGTCAATATTTATCTCTGACATTATAGCGGGTATAAAGAAGAGATATAATGATTTGTTTATACAAATTGTAACCGTTCCAGGAAATCATGATTGTGATTTTGACAGAGAGGATAGTGTCATAAGAGAATCGGTACTACGTGATTCTAATTTAGATATGTTAAATGGTAGTATTATCAAGACTTGTACTACAGCTGAAGAAAATTATTTTAACTTTGTGAAAGACTGGGATGAAAGTATAGCACCATTAGTTAGTGCAAGTGCTGAAAGCATATTTGCAATTAACGGATTGAGATATAAAGGAGTTTCTTTAAAATTTCATTGTTTGAACACAGCATGGTGTTCTAGTAAAAATGAAAAACCTAAAGAGATGAGAATTGCCATTCCTGAACAAGAAGATAAGATAGAAAATGATATTGTTATTACTTTGATGCACCATGATGAGTCGTGGATGACTTGGGATAGTGTTGAGGAATGGAAAAAGTATTATAAATATTATTCGGATATTGTATTAGTGGGGCATGATCATGTTTCTGAGATTGTATTAAAGGATAATTATGGTGCTGCAACAAATTATTTTGTGAAAGGAAACCAATTATATAATTCACATTATCCAGAACAGAGTGGTTTTAATGTTTTGAAAATCGATTTAGAAAGTAATATTGAGCGCTTTTTTTCATATGAATGGAATGGAAAACTGTATGAAAATATATTAGATACTAAATCGAGAGAATTTAAGAAAAACCGTTATGTAAAAAGCGGTGTTGAATTAAAAGCAGATTTTTTGGAATACTTAGAGGATAATGAAATAGATTTGGTAAGTAAAGCCAAAGGGATATTGAAATTATCCGATGTTTTTGTTTATCCGGTTTTAAAAGGGGAAAGTATTAGTAATAAAAAGAATAAAGCGCTGTATAAAAATAAAGAAGATATTATTCAGATCATAAAAAACAAGAAATATATCATGATTTCTGGGGAAAAGGAGTATGGAAAGACAGCTTTATTAAAGCAGTTATATAAAGATTTTTTTAATATGAAATTATATCCAGTAATGGTAGATGCCACAGAATTGAGAACTGGAGAAGGAGATGAATTAAATAATAAGATTGCAGAAATTTATGAACAACAATATTCTAATTTGGAAAAAGAAGAAATCCTGCAAATGGAAGAAGAAAAGAAGGTGTGTATTATAGATAATTTTGAAGAGATTGTAGTTTCGGATAAATTAATAAAAAAAATACTACATTACCTTACTTGTAAATTTGGGATTGTGGTGATTACAAGTAATCTTCAAAATGATTTGCTTGGTTTCTTGAAAAATGTAGAAACAAAAGAATATTTAGAAAAGAAATTCACGCGCCTATATATTCAAGACCTAAAAAACTATATGAGAAGAAAATTAGTAAGTAGGTGGTTGCTGTTATCTAATGAGGAACAAAATCCTGAAAGTCAAGAGTTTGATGTATTATGTAGAAATAAGCTGGCACAAGTACAAAGTGTTATGAAAACAGGATTTTTTAATAAGACGCCAATAGAATTTTTACTTGTGCTTTCCTATTTAGACAATTATGAAAAAATGAATACGGATTATAGTAGATATTCCTATATTTATGAATGTTTAATTCTTGATAAGATAAACGAAATATCCAATGGCGATACAAATGAAGCAACTATGTATAAGACTATTCTGGAGCAATTAGCTTTCAGAGTTTATGATGAAGAACAACAGCAAAATATGGAAGAGAGCTTTGTCTTAGGGGTGATTTTTGATTATAATCAAGATTATCGAGGAAGTAAGGGAAGCGGAATTGATGTCATTAATAACCTGACTAAATATAAAGTTCTTGAAAAGAGAGAAGGTAAATATAGATTTAAACATAGCTACATGTACTACTATTTTACTGGAAGTTATATTTTGAACCAATTACCTCCAGATATGAAAATGCAAAAAACAAAAAAAATATTTGAAGATTTATCGAAAGAACTTAATTTTAATATTGCTTTATTTTTAGCATATGATATGAGTGCGGAGTATGAAATATTACCATTGATACAAGCAGTATGCAAAGAGCTTCTTGTAGAGTATCAAAATTTTGAGTATGCTCAACAAAAAGATTTATTAAAAAAATTGGAGTATGATATAGATCGAAAAGTGGAACAGATATTCAATATACCTAAGAATGTAAACATACCTAAAATTCAGGAAGAAACAGCCCTTAAGCAGTATGAAGTTGAAATGGATGAGGTAAATCAACAATCTGAAAAAGATGAGTGGTCCTATGTCAAGATTTAGTACAAGTTAAAATGAGGTTTTCCTCATCTTAACCTGCCAGCTGCAATTCGTCTTGCTGAAGCCTACGATACAGCTCTTCATAATCGTTTGGTGACATATAATCACAGTGACTATGAATTCGTTTCGTATTGTAGAATGCTTCCAAAATGCAGTTAAAGGATTTTTGCGCCCTAAAATACATACAGAAACTAGAAAATACAAATCTCCCGAAGAAGTTCAAGTATTAAAAATACTGATTTCTACGGGAGATTCATATTTTAAGATTTAGAGCCTAAAAATCGGTATTAACCGATAGCCCCATGATTTGAGAAGTTTTTCCTTCCTAGGACGCTTCAAGATTATCTTTATACAATAAACAATCTCATGAATATAGTTTATTATTCCGTCACAACTAGATACCAGGATGTTCCACTTTCACTTAAATTTGTTTGCTGACACCACTCACCATCTGCTGAAGAATTATTTCTAACGCCTAAATACAATCCACTCAATCGATTTTTTAAAGCATATGAACCATCATCCTTTTCAATCACTTCCCACATCTGGTTCCATCCTTGATTATATTCATACTGTATAATAGATGCCCCCACCTGCGTGGACATAGAATTCACATCCAAAACAAGACCACTGTTCTTGTTCTTTATAATATAATAGTTTCCATCTACCTGCTCAAATATCCATTTTTGGCTGTTCCATCCACCATACGTATATTGTTCTATACTCGCATTGTTATCCTGGGACCCCTGACATACGTTAAGTGCTTTCTGACTATTCACGTTATAAAACTCATATGAGCACTCATTTGATAAGAATGTCGTACCCGTTTTGAAAGCATTTAAAGCATCTGTAAATCTAAGTGCATTTGAAGAAACTTCTTCAGTCGCACCTAATGTGTAACCATCTGGTAAATACTGTGAATTTGCTTCTGGTTCCCAATAGAAAACGCCAATGCCTTTATTTCCAGGCACAGTATTCAAGGCATTTATTTCTTTACGAAGCAGTTCATAGGTTTTAGCTGCATCAGTTTCCACCTCGCCAGTTTCACAAATCATTACTTCTTTCTCGTATTTTGTTGCCATATTGTATAGATTTACTGCAACATTTTCAATCTCATCTCCACCTGTCCAATACGGGTAGTAGGAAAGTCCTACTACATCGGTTTTTCCTCCGCATTTTGTAATAAAATTACTAAAAAACCATTCAAAATGTAAAATACCACTTCCATGTGTCAAATGTGTAACTACTTTTGAATTCGGGCTTACAGCCTTCACTGCATCATATCCACTATTTAAAAATGCCGTAAGTTGCTCGAAATCACCCGTTTGATTACTTCCATAGGGATATAGAACACCATAGCTCACTTCGTTGCCAACCTGCACCCATTCAGGAGTTATTCCATTTTCTCCCAAAAAATTCATTATATAGTATGTATAATCATATACATATTTTTCAATTTCTTTTGCTGAAGCCCCCGACCATTGTTCAGGTATATCCTGGCATAAAGGATCTGCAAAATGGTCACTATAATGAAATACAAGCATGATTTTCATACCTAGATTTTTGGCTCTTTGCGCAGTATATAACAACCCTTGAGTATCACAATATCCCAAAAGACATGTTGTTCCATCAGGTTTTGTCCAAACAAAATCTGTCTCCGGATTTACAAAAACCCTTAATCGAACCGCATTAATGCCTTTATTCTTTAACACAGACAACGCATCATCGACATTTCCGTCCTCATTCAAATATTGTATCCCCTGATTTTCCATTTGACTTAACCACCCAATATCCGCACCGTATACAATATCATTATCTTGCTGATTTGATGCATGAGTTGTTACCGGCAAAACCATTACTGCTAAAAGCGCACTCATTACTAATGAAACTATTTTCTTATATAGCTTTTTCATGCCGCTACCTCACTTCTATTTTTCTTACTACATCTTCGCATCCATTTGCTGAAATTGTTACTGTAATGATTCCAGATTCATGTCCGGCTCTTACACATGCCATCGCATCTCCATCAAATGTATTACAACATCTGTCAAAATAATCTTCTTCATTAGACGGATTACTACTTCCAAGACCTTGTAATTTACCTGCACCATCAACAGATACCGTAATCTGTTTTATTTCTTGCTGGTTCGTTTTTCCACTTTCATCACAAAGCGTAATGTTCAGATAACACAGATCTTGTCCATTGGCAGTAAGCACTTTTTTATCCATTTTCACATCAAGAGTTGTTGATTTCTTAGCTGTTTCCAATGAATATCGTCCCCGTTCCATTCCATTCACATAGTCAATTGCCATCAATGTTCCTGCTTGATACGGCACGGTAAATTCAGCCATATATTGGTTTTCTTTTCCAGCTTTTTTTCTCCCCAGACTCTCATCGTTCAGAAAGAGTTCTACTTCTTCTGCGTCAGAATAGACATCGACACTTGCAGAAGTACCTTCGTATCCAGTCCACGTCCAGCTGGAAATATTATCTTTAAACATCCACGGAGTTTTCGATGGAGTCTGTCCATTACGATCAACTCGTTCAACCGCAATATATGGTTCATGCCTTAATCCATATACAACTTCACGATAATAACTGATTGGTCTTCGTACCCCTGTAATTGTGATATCCCCAATATATGCCAGACGATCCGGATAGACACTGCCAAAATTCTTTGTTCCATCGTAATAAAAAATACCACAGCCTGCTTCTCCGAGATAATCATATCCTGTCCAGGTAAAATCTCCTATAATATGAGAATAATCCTCTACCAATGTCCACAATCTGAATATATCTGCTGGAAATGTTTCCGTTCCCACTACCGCTTTATTCGGATGTAGCTGTGCCTCTAACACATGGCGTCCTGTCATGTAATTTAATCCTACAATATCTGTCGCATCACTTACTCCTGCAATAGCTTCTGATAATTTAGGATGTGCTGCAAATGCGTCTCCTGCCTCACCAGACATGAACTCCATGATTCCATTGAGTGCATTGCTTCCCATGGATTGCCCTTGATTGTCACCGCTATTCCCTTCATCTTTTCGTTTAATCAATGGAGCCACATCTCTCATAATTTCAAATAGTCTGGCTCCTGCCGCATTTAACCCATTCACGCCACAAGTCGTAAATCGTGTATCATCTAGTTCATGTAGTTTCTTACAAAGCATCCGGCTGATTTCAACTCCACGCGTTGTTCCGAGCTCGGATATTTCATTTCCGATGGAATAGATTGCTACACACGGATGGTTATAGTCCTTGTTTACCATTCTGGTCGTAACTTTTTCCCATTCATCTAAGAAATGTAAGGCAAAATCATGGCTGTTTTTATGAACCGTCCACATATCAAACAGTTCATCCATAACGATAATCCCCATTTCATCACAGATATCCAGCATTGCCTTGCTGATTGGATGATGAGAACTTCTAATACTGTTAAATCCTGCTTCTTTGATAATACGAATCTTTCTTCGTTCCGCATCATATATCGTTGCTGCACCAATAATTCCATTATCATGATGCAAACAAGTTCCCCGCAGATTCAATGACTTTCCATTTAGGCAGAACCCGTGTTTTCCATCTACATAAATGGTTCTGATTCCAAAATGTTCCTTCTGTTTATCAAGAATTTCTCCATTCTTCAAAAGAGTAACTTCTATTTGATAGAGATTTGGATATTCTGTATCCCATAAGTGTGGATGTTCAATCTCCACATTCCATGTGAACTGTTTTAGTCCACATTCCTCATCTGTGATTTCTTTCTTACAACTACAAATTACTGCTCCTTCATAATAAATATCCACTTGAGCTTCATCTGCTCTGGAATCTTCGGAGATGTTTTCTATCTGAACAGCTAATTCCAACCTTGCCATTTTTTCATCTGCAGATATCGTTGTAATTTTCACACCTTCCGGCGGAATATAAGTGGATCCTCCAAGATATAGATTGACATCTCGATAAATTCCACTTCCAGAATACCATCTGGAGTTTTCTTCTGCTGAGTTATCTGCAATGACTTTAATCTGGTTCATCTGTCCGTAATTCAAATATGGTTTCAAATCCACAAAGAATCCTGAGTATCCATACAGGTTTGTAGCCGCCAATGCCCCATTCACATATACCATTGCTGTTTCATATATCCCCTCAAATTCCAGAATAGCAGCTCTGTTTTCCCATTCTTCTGGCACATCAATGTCTTTAAAGTATGTATAAATTCCACCTGGATAAAATCCTGTCTGGCTTCCATTCTTTGTCTCTTTGGTACGTTTCTCATAAATCATTGCATCATGCGGTAAGGTCACAACCTCCGGTGCCTTTCCAGACATCTCCATGATTTTCAATGAGGAAACCACCCCTTTACAGAATTTCCAATTATCTAGTAACTTTATTTTTTCCATAACACACTGCTCCTATACATTCTGATGTTCTTCATCCCATTTCTGATTTGCTTTTTCTACATCAAGTCTGGAAAGTAAATATGTAATCAGCACACCGATGAGAACCGGAATGATCAGATATATCCATAAAATCATATTTGTCGCTCCTGCTGTCTGAACAGCGGCATCATTTACAAATCCGCCCACTGCTAATAACCAGCCCACTGCAGCTGTACCGATTCCACCACCGATTTTAACACCGAGAGAAGAACAAGAGTACATCGTTCCTTCCATGCGAATTCCAGTTGTTCTTGTTGTGTAAGCACTGGCCTCTGCAATAAACGCATTCAATGAGCCACTGAGGAATCCTGCAAATACGCCTTTTACGAAAAGAATAATGAGAAAAAGTGTGATATTTTTCGTTACTGCAGCATAAATCAGTGGAATGCCAAGTACACAACTGATGCCATATGCCCATGTATTTACCTTCTGCATATTACCGACTTTTTTAATAATGAACGGTGCAATAATTAATGCAAAGATTACCGGAAACATTTTCATCATATTTAGTAATCCATAAATTCCTTCATTTCCAAGATAATATGTTGCAAAGAAAACACCTGATCCTGTAACAAGATTGCTCATAATATAATACACAATGTAAATAGCAACAATCATCAGATAATATTTATTTTTCAAAAGGACTTTAATTGTATCCAGAAAACTTAATTTATCTTCAGCTGATTTTCCGTCCTCTTTCACAGTTACTTCCTCATCCGGAAGTTCTTTCACAGCAAGAACACTGATGGTATTTACAACAAGTGCAATTATTGCAAATACAATAGCAACCATTCTCCATCCATTTGCACCACCACCAAAAGCACTTACTGCAGAAGTTACTGCAAATCCTAATACAATATTTGTTACAACTGCAAACATGAAACGGAATGAACCAAGTTGAACTCTTTCATTTGGGTTTTTTGTAATCAATGCAGTCAATGATGAATATGCAATACCATTCGCTGTATAAAAAATTGCATTTAAACAGGTATAAAATACGAAGAAATATGCATACTGTGCAGTTCTTCCCATTCCTGCCGGAACTGAGAAAAGCAGTGCCAAACAACCTGATACACCAATTTGTGCATATAACATCCACGGTCTGGCTTTTCCCATTTTAGAATGTGTTCGGTCAATTATATTCCCAAAGAACACATCTGTAACTCCGTCCACACACTTGGATACCAACATCAATGTACCAATCACAGCACTATTCATTCCCATTACACTTGTAAGATACAACAACAAAAAGCTGGAAACTAATCCATAACTACAGTTTGATGCAAGATCACCAGATCCATAAGCTAACTTTTGATAAAACTTTAAATATTTTTTTTGCGAAGCATTCTCTCCCATTGTAACTTCCTCCTTAAATGTTATGCCCATTTTGCCGGCTCATGAGCTCTCTATATGATATGTTTCAATCATATCGTAATTATTATTCGTCAACAATATCATTTATTGGTGGAATATGATATACTTTGTAACATATCTGGGAATCGAGGTGCTTATATGCCGAAAATATCATTTAATAAAGATTATAAAAATGCATTAACTATCTATGGAAGAGAAAGTCATTTTAATCAATATTATCATTTAGAAACACCATTTAGTTTCGTATTAGAGACCTATTATAAGGATGAAGTAAATGAATATATCAGTTTGACTAATTTTACCCCGACTGACATTAAACACACAATTGTTCCAAACATCAGCACAATCTTCACAAGTCAAAATCGAGTGTTACATCAACATGATTTCTATGAATTCATGTATGTTTTAGACGGGACTGTAACAAACTCTATTGAAAATACTATCCGTATCTATCCCAAAGGTTCAGGATGTATCGTTAACCGAAATTTGAGACATGCCGAAAGATTTGATGGAAACTTCCGTGTATTTTTTCTCAATCTATCCAAGGAATATATCACTAAGATGATAAAAGAGACGCACAATCTCTATTTTGCAGAAGAACAGGAGATACTGGACAGTCCAATCTTAAAATTCTTGCAAGAAAGTGAAAATAATGATGTTCTGTCTAACAAGCAATTCCTTGATATATTTCCGGTACAAGGAAATGATTTTGCACATCGCTGTATGTATAAAAACGGAGAAAGCATCTCAAAAACTATGCTTTCTCCTACCTTTGGGAGTTCCCATCTGATTGACGGATATATTTGCAATATTTTAGGACTTATATGTGATACAACAGCTTTTCACACAACTCATGTGAAATTAGATTACAACAACGACTTTTTAATTTTTTCCAGAGCAACCCATATGATAGAAGATTCCAACGGATTGATTTCACGTAGTGAACTAGAAACAAAATTGCATTATAGCGGAGATTATATCAATCGGATTATCAAAAAATACAGCAATTTAAACTTATCTAGTTATTGTATGAACTATCGCTTAACGAAGGCCATTGATCTGCTCAAAGAAACGGATCTCTCGATTTCTGAGATTGCATTTCAGCTTGGCTTTAAAAACCGTACCCATTTTTATAAACAGTTCAAAAATCACTATGGAATGATGCCAAGTTCGTTTCGTAATCAAAAATAAATCTTATATCGTTTTATTATTGAAAATCACACTACTCTATGGGACGTATGGCTGCCCCGGTTATGGCTTGCCGGATAAACTCGGCTTCCACCGTATATCCGATCAGGGCAGGCTTGGTTTCATACCTTTGCAAACTGCTCATCCAGATCTTTCTCATCTGCATTGCATTTCAAAAATGTACGAAATTCCGATTTACCTATTTCTTTATATTTCTATTATAACAGTTCTCTATATCCGCTACAATGAAAGCATAGTTAGCTAGAACAAACTATTCATTTATCCATCTACAACAACTCACATCATTGCTACATGACATATCACTCTTCCGGGCGGGAAAGAAATCCACATCACATAGGCAATCAATATATTATATTCTAAGTACCGTGAGTTATATTATTGCAAACCTCCATTTCACCACTCAATTTTGACTCGGATACCGATACTCATCATCAAAATCATCATGGTATTTCTCATTTTTTCGTAGGACAAAAGTCAGCGAAACCCTTGTATTTACTGGGTTCTTTCTAACTTAGCATTATAATAACTCATTCCCCTCTATCTACCATCTCTGTCTATACGTTTCTTCTTGATGTTTTGTTTTGCATTTGCCTGTTCCAAATGCTTTGCAACTTCTATTGCTTCCTTGACCTTATTTTTTCCCAAAACAGCTACAACCCGATCCATATCATATGACACATTTAACAAAGCTACATTCTCTTTCTTTATAACAGATACTTCTTCTCGCAACCGATCTACACGATTTTCAAGATCCAGGTTTCGATCTGATAGCTTTTGATTTTTGCTTTTCAGTTCTAAATATTTGCTATACAATGCCTGTATCATGTTCGCAACTTTTTTCACCAAAGGAAATATTCTCTTCCTGTAAGATTTTGCAGACTCTAAAGTTCCGGCTTCTGGCAGCCATTCTTCCGGATAATATCCATACTCACGTGCATGTGAGTCAACAAGTCCAGCTTTTGAATTTAGTGCAGAAAATCGTTTTTCTAACACTTCTGTCTTTTTAATTACTGCATCTCTCTCTTTTTCTACCTGTTCTTTTTCCTTTTGGATCTCATCCACACATTCGCTGATATCATGCAAATCATGTTCCAATAAATTCTTATGTTCCGTTAATTCTTCTACTTCCTGTTCTCGAACCTTTTTCTTGTAATCCAACACAGAAAGATGTGGTTCATGAGTTCCTTTCTGCTCCCATTCTATCTCATTTTCCCTCATGACCATGGCTAATTTTTCCTTTTCTGATTGTACCCATTGATTTAGCTCCGTCTCACTTCTGGAACCACCTTTAAATCCTAATGACGATAAGGCTTGTTTTAAAGATACTCTTGTATCAAGTCCTCGCTTACTTCCTGTAACATAGGGAATAAAATCAATATGTAGGTGTGGTGTTGCTTCGTCTAAATGCAGATGAGCAGCAAATACTCGCAACGTAGGATTCCGTTCTTGAAATCCTTTCATGTATTCATCTAATATCTTTGCAGCAAGTTGTCCTTCCATCGTTTCTGATCCCATATTGTCTTTATCACCGATCTGAAGGATAACCTCATGAAATAATTTTTCTTGTTTCCCGGAACGTATCTTTTCATAGTAATCATCTATCTTACGATCTTTTCGAGTCTGTTTATCGTTGTAACGTTTCAAGGCTTCGTCAAATAATTCATGATATACGTCTTTGATATCTTCATTACAATATTCAACATTCCAATGGGTTCTGTTCGGATCCGTATTCTTTGCATGAAATTTTCTACTGTTATGGTTCAGGGAGCCTTTCCCTGTCATAAAACTAATCGTCCTCTTCAATAAATCTCCTTTCCTTCATTTTAAAACGCCAGATATGGCGATCATGTTTTGTTACTTTTGTCAAAAGTAACGCAAAAGCACTTTCGACAGCCTAACGTCCATCAAAAGTACCCTTGCGCCCTGCCGGGAGCTTTCAAATCAGCCAGCACTGTATCGGCTACACCCTACAGCAATTCTCCTTGTTTGGTATGATACAGGTGCGTGCCACGCTCCTGTTCTATATTCCCCAAACAAACATCACCACCGATAACTGGCTGACACTCCACGCTTATCTAAATATTCCTGTCGTGCTTTCTCCTGCTCTTCCTCAGAAGGAGCCGTCTTATACTTCGTATAGAGTTCATGTCTGACTAATGCATCCAATTTTTCTTCCAAGCCATTTCGAATATCTTCTTCATACTGATCATCTGAACCCAGATGATAAAAGATCAATTTTCGAAACAGTTCATAATCAATCTGTACTTTTTTCATCACTTCACTCCTTTTTAATCAAGGTGGCAAGATTCCCTATTCTTTAAGATATGGTAATCTTGCCATCTTCCTTTACTCTTCTTGTAACATCCAGAACCATTTATTTCCTATCTTCACAGAATCAATCTGTAATTCCTTCTTCGCATTCCAAAGTGTTTTCTTTTTAATTCCTCGTTCTTCTGCTTCTTCCGCTATTTTTGCCTGTTCCATTGATCCATTTGCTAAGATCTCTTTTAAAAATTCTTTCGCACTTCGGATCTTTTGCCCTCGCCCATCACCAGACAATAAGTCCTCTGCACTGATGTCATATTTTCCAATCCAATGAAATCCTTTTTCTTTGTCTAATCGAAAGGCGATAGCATCTCCTTCCGGAGCAAGAGAACTCTTTACATGACAGATCACTCGGATTTCCGGTTCATCTTTCACTCTTCCAACAATCAACACGCTTCTTGCTGCCGCTTGAAAGTCAATAGAACCCAATCCACGATAGGATGATTTTCCATTACTATTCTTATTCATATGACCGATCAGAATAATGGCACATTGATATTTCTCTGCTAATACAGAAATTCTTTTCATCAATGGGCGAATCTCATTTGCCCTATGCATATCAACACCAGCCCCTAGAAAGCTTTGAATTGGATCTAATACTACAAGTCTTGCTTTCGTCTGTATGATCGCTTCTTCCAGCCTTGCATCTACCATTGTTAATGGCTGATCCTGGTCATCAATTACCAAGACTCTGGAACAATCTGCCCCTGCCGCTAACAATCTTGGTTTGATTGTATCGCCCAATCCATCTTCAGCTGTTTGATAAATCACATTGATTGGCTCTACACCTGTCTCTTCAGATTTTCCTTCGCTTGTCTCACTTAATATTGCTTCTCCTTTTGTTAATTTTGCTATGATCTGCAACACCACAGTAGTCTTCCCCTCTCCAGGATCTCCCTGAATAATGGTGACCTTCCCGTATGGTATGAAGGGATAAAAGAGCCATTCGATTTCTTCCACTTCAACCTGATCCATGTGGATCAATTTCAGGCATGGTTCTGCCTTTTTTACTTCTCTATAATTATCTTCCATTTCCACCTCCTGCCCAACCGGGCAAGTCCCTGGCAAACAGAATTTAACAATTGTTGCAACAACAATTTTGTGATATACTCAAGTTGTTAAGGTGATATATCAGTTATTCTGATGATCAGGGAACTTGCTCAGATTATTTCTGGGCTTTTTCTTTTTTCCTTCTTTCATAGTTTCTTTCTTCTGCAAATGCATTTAATATCTCCAACATTGTTCGAATAGGTGTAAACAACTCTTCATCGGCATCCTCTAATGTAGTTAACCTTTTTAGTTCCTCTTCAATCCCTCGAAGCTGTTTTCTAAACTGTACTAACATCAACGGATTTCCTACTGCTGTGACTTTTTGATGTAAAACACTTTCAATGATATATTCTTGTCTCGTCTGGTATCCACAAATCTTTACTCTTAAATCTAGCTCTTTATTTTCTTCCGGAGACATTCGAAACGCTATGGTCACATTACGCCACCGATTCTTGTTATCCCTATTTTTTTCACTCATCCAGATATTCCTCTCTTTCCTGATTTAGATTTTCCGCCATCTCTGTTTGAATTGTCGGGAACAAATGTGCATATCGATATGTGATTTCCACACTTTCATGCCCTACCCTTTCTCCAATTGCCACCGCAGAATATCCCATATTAATCAACAATGACACGTGAGAATGTCGTAAATCATGGATTCGTATTCTCTTCACTCCTGACAACTTCACACCTCGAT
>OHQZ01000526.1_pt1 | contig 14979 bp, 16 predicted proteins | sample 1578281 | NCBI WGS metagenome assembly OHQZ01 (sample SAMEA3879589, study PRJEB24766) | human gut metagenome | biome: human-associated habitat; feature: feces | place: USA | collected 1985/1987
ACGGGCAAGCGGTTCGATACGATGTAAAGTTTCATGCTCCCGACGGCCGCAATTTGCGTACAAAGCGCCCGTCCGGAATATACCGTATTGACAGCAAGCGATTAAGGGCGTGCCGGAGAATCGTTCGGCTCTCTCAAAATGAGACCCTCCCTTTCATTTTGAGAGGGAGGCGCAACGGTTTACTCCACCAGCCGCCGCGTGATGCGGCTGCGCTGCATGAGCCATACCGCGCCGTAGCTCACGGCGAAGGCCGCGCGAGCCATGCCCGGGGCCGCGAGGCGAGTTTCTGCACGACGAGGAAGACCGGAAGGGTCATCATGAAGACGTTGATGCCCGCGAAGTACCAGACGATTTCGAGGTAGGCGTAGTTGCCCGGGAAGAGCTTTTGCAGCAGCACGTAGCCGAAGGCCGTGACGAGGTAGCCGACGGCGAAGAGCGGGATGCAGACGCCGAGCGTCCGACGCCAGCTCCAGGCGGGCGGGAATTTGACGAGGTAGTGGGCCAGCACGAGGTATCCGGCGAAGCCCGAGACGTAGTGGAAGGTGCCGAATTCGTTCCAGTCGCAGATGCCGTAGAGGCCCATGTTGCCGTAGTTTCCGGCGTATCCCGCCAGCGGCGCGAGGAGTTTGACGTAGGGCAGCAGCAGCGTGATGCCCCAGATGCCGAGCAGGATGCGCAGGTCATCCCTGTAATATCATAACATTCCTGTTTCATATAAGACTCCTTTCTCACGTTTTATATACCCATATGGGGTATATAAACATTGTAATCCAGAAGTCTCATCCTGTCAAGCTTCTTTTTCTTCTGCTCCTTCGCTGGTCAAACTAAGCACTGAACGTATCTCTTCTTCATCCATATCCAGATAAGCGGATAATTCCTCCACGCTGAATTTCTGTTCTTCTTCCCCGGCGATTTCCCGGATAGCAGCTTCCAGCTTCCGCACTTTTTCCACCAGATAATCATCCTGAAACTTCTGTTCCGTCTGTTCCTCTACCCAGTTGTTCATTCCAGCGCAGATCTGATCTTTCATCCAATGATCCGCCTGTTCTTCAGGAATATCCGCCACTTTCACTGACAGCAGCGCCATATTTCCTTCCTGGATCAGATCTCCTATAAAAAATCCTTCTCGGTACAGTTCTCTTGCCTTCGCGATCATATAAGGAAGGTATAACTGACTCAAACGCTCCCGAACTGCCATATTTCCTCCGGCAAATTTCCGAAGCAGATTTTCTATCTCTCCTCCCCTCTCTGCAGGAAGCCCTTTCAGATAAGCTTCATATTCCTCCAGACAGATTTGATCTTCCCCGGTCAACTCCTGTTTTTCCTCTTTTTTCTCTGCCAGAGAAATAAATTCCAAACCATCTTTTTTCGATTCTTCCAAAGAATCCTCCGACTTTCCTTCCGTCTGCAGCTCCAGATCCATAGACTCCAGCGCGGTCCCCCCTATGCGTATTCCCTGCAAACGCAGATATTCATACAAGCTCTTTAGCTGTTCCGTTGAAAGCTGATTTTCCCCAAAGCAATGTAAAATGTCTTCATGGCTGAGATTTTTTTCCTGTTTTCCTGCCAGTGCCAGAAGCTCCTGCAATTTCTCCTGAAATTCCCTCACATCCATCATTTTAATCCACCACCTTTATACTCTCAATTACCGGCTGATCCTCCTTCGCCACCGTACCGTTATTATCCTGAACTGCAGTATCCTCACAGATTTTATCTACGATTTCCATTCCTTCTGTCACCTTTCCAAAGGCTGCATACTGCCCGTCCAAATGAGGGGCATCCTCATGCATGATAAAAAACTGAGAACTCGCACTGTCCATATCCCGGGATCTCGCCATGGAAAGTACGCCCCGCTCATGGGCAATGGGATTTTCCACTCCATTATCTGCAAATTCGCCTTTGATCGTCTTATCGGAACCGCCCGTTCCATTTCCATTGGGATCTCCTCCCTGAATCATGAATCCACTGATGATTCTGTGGAACGTGAGCCCATCATAAAAGCCATCTTCTGCCAGATCCACAAAATTAGTCACGGTAATAGGAGCCGCATCTGCATCTAACTCTGCCTTGATCACACCGTAGTCCTCCACCTGAATCTCCACATGATGCTTTCCAGAAAGCAGATCCTCCTGGGATGCGCCCTCCGTTTCCTTCTTCTCGGAAGGAGATTGCGATTTCTCTGCGCTGTTTCCACAGCCTCCTAAAAGACCTGTTGTCCCCACTGCCAAAGCTGCTGCTAATAAGATACTGCAAATTTTTTTCTTCATTTTATCTTCCTTTCTAAAAAGCGAAGGCTGTTGCCTTCCGATCCAGCAACAGCCCCCTCTATTTTATTTTTCGTAGTTATTCATTACTGAATATGACTGTGCAGCTCCTGCAGAGAAATTACATCTTTTGCTTCCTGTTTCTGAACAGTCAGAATTCCATCTGCACTGGCAAGGGCTGCTGCCATCGTCGTAATATATGGCACACGGCTCTTGATACATGCTTTTCTTACATAACTGTCGTCGGGACCATCCTCGTCTCCCTTCGGAGTATTTACTACCAGATCCACTTTACCATTGGTAATGATATCGTAGATATTCGGACGTCCTTCACTCATCTTACAGATTCTCTCTGCGGAAATATCTGCCGCTTCGATCATCTCTTTTGTATGACCGGTAGCAATGATATGGAAGCCTGCTTCATGGAAACGTTTTGCCACTTCCACAACTTCTCCCTTATCTCTGTCGCTGACACTGATCAGCACACTTCCGGACAATGGCAATTTGCTCTTTGTTCCTTCCTGTGCCTTAAAGTAAGCCTCTCCTACAGTGTCTGCCAGACCCAGAACCTCTCCGGTAGAACGCATCTCCGGTCCTAACAGCGGGTCTACTTCCGGGAACATATTGAACGGGAATACCGCTTCTTTTACTCCGTAGTACGGAATGTTCTGCTCTTTTAACGCCGGAACCGGTGAAGGTCTTCCTGTCAGTTCACTTGTCACAATGTCGATGGCAAGCGGAACCATGCGGATATTACATACTTTCGATACAAGCGGCACTGTTCTTGACGCACGAGGGTTCGCCTCCAATACGTACACTTTTCCGTTTTCGATCGCATACTGCATGTTCATAAGACCTTTCACATGCATCTCTTCTGCGATTTTTCTCGTATATTCTTTGATCGTCTTTACATTTTCTTCCGAAATATTTTTAGAAGGAATAATACATGCCGAATCTCCGGAATGTACTCCCGCAAGCTCGATATGTTCCATAACCGCCGGAACAAACGCATGTGTGCCGTCGCTGATCGCGTCTGCTTCACATTCTGTTGCATGTCCGAGGAAACGGTCGATCAAAATCGGACGGTCAGGTGTCACACCGACTGCTGCTTTCATATATCCTACCATGCTTTCCGCATCATATACAACTTCCATGCCACGGCCGCCAAGTACATAAGACGGACGCACCATAACCGGATAACCGATCTTCTCGGCAATTTCAAGAGCATCGTCCACCGTAACAGCCATTCCCGACTCAGGCATCGGAATCTCAAGCTTATCCATCATTTCACGGAACAGATCGCGGTCTTCCGCCAGATCGATAACAGACGGAGCCGTACCTAAGATCTTCACGCCGTTTCTTTCCAGATCTGCCGCAAGGTTCAGCGGAGTCTGTCCTCCGAACTGCGCGATCACTCCGACCGGTTTTTCCTTCTTATAAATGCTCAGTACGTCTTCCAGTGTAAGCGGCTCAAAATACAGTTTATCAGATGTGTCATAGTCTGTAGATACCGTTTCAGGGTTACAGTTGACAATGATCGTCTCGAAACCAAGCTTTTTCAAAGCAAGAGACGCATGTACACAGCAATAGTCAAACTCGATTCCCTGTCCGATACGGTTCGGTCCCCCGCCTAAGATCATGATCTTCGGTTTCTCTTCACTGATCGGGTTTTTGTCCGTTCCGTTATATGTCGAATAGTAATATGCTCTGTCCTGCGTTCCGCTTACATGAACGCCTTCCCACGTTTCCTCAACGCCGAGGCTGATTCTCTTATTGCGGATCTCATCCTCATCCACTTCAAGAATCTGGCTTAAATATTTATCAGAGAATCCGTCTTTTTTCGCCGCGATAAGAGCATTGTCTTCCGGCAAACCTCCCTTAAACGCAAGCAGAGCCTCTTCCTCTTCCACCAGCTCTTTCATCTGCTCAAGGAAATAGTGTTTTACTTTTGTCAGTTCATGGATCTCTTCTACAGAAGCTCCTTTTCTCAGCGCTTCGTAGATAACAAAGTAACGCTCGCTTGTCGCATACCGCAAACTCTTGAGAAGCTCTTCTTTTGTTTTTCCGTCAAAATCTTTCGCATGACCGAGTCCGTATCTTCCTGTCTCCAAAGAACGAATCGCTTTCTGGAACGCTTCTTTGAAGTTCTTACCGATGCTCATTACTTCGCCTACCGCACGCATCTGTGTTCCAAGCTTGTCTTCCACACCTTTGAATTTCTCAAATGCCCAGCGCGCGAACTTGATCACAACATAATCTCCGTCAGGAACGTATTTATCCAATGTACCGTACTTTCCGCACGGAATATCTTTCAGCGTCATGCCTGTCGCAAGCATTGCGGATACAAGCGCGATCGGGAATCCTGTCGCTTTCGATGCAAGCGCCGAAGAACGAGACGTTCTCGGGTTGATCTCGATAATGATATCTCTGTCTGTCTTCGGATCATGCGCCCACTGTACGTTACAGCCGCCGATCACCTTAACAGAATCTACTACTTTATGAGATTTTTCCTGCAGACGCTGCTGAACTTCTTCTGAGATCGTAAGCATCGGAGCGGAGCAGAAAGAATCTCCTGTATGAACGCCGAGCGGATCGATATTTTCGATAAAGCATACAGTGATCATATTGCCCTCTGCGTCGCGGACAACTTCAAGTTCCAGCTCTTCCCATCCCAAGATAGATTCTTCTACAAGAACCTGACCTACAAGACTTGCCTGAAGACCTCTGGCGCATACTGTTTTCAATTCATCTACATTATATACAAGACCGCCGCCTGCGCCGCCCATCGTATAAGCAGGACGAAGAACTACCGGATATCCAAGCTTCTCCGCAATCGCAAGAGCCTCGTCTACAGAATATGCAACCTCGCTTCGAGCCATCTCTATACCGAGCTGATCCATCGTGTGCTTAAATTCGATTCTGTCTTCTCCTCGCTCGATCGCATCGACCTGTACGCCGATAACTTCTACGTTATATTTCTCCAAAACGCCCGCCTGCGCCAGTTCTGAGCATAAATTAAGACCGGACTGTCCACCGAGATTCGGCAGTAATGCATCAGGTCTTTCTTTTTTTATGATTTGTTCTATTCTGTCAACATTCAAAGGTTCAATATAAGTAACGTCAGCAATCTCCGGATCCGTCATGATTGTCGCCGGGTTTGAATTCACCAATACAATCTCGTATCCTAAATTTCTCAATGCTTTACAAGCCTGTGTTCCGGAATAGTCAAACTCGCAGGCCTGTCCAATAATAATCGGTCCGGAACCGATTATTAATACTTTATGTATATCTGTTCTCTTTGCCATAGGTATCCTCCTGATATATATAATGTAAAATTCTCCAGATACTATTATATAGGAGAATGATGAAAAATAAAATAGGAAATAAAAAAAATAACGGCTATGAAGTGACAGAATATAACAAATGTGATACCGTATATTTATATGATTTACACAAATAAAAAAGAAATTGGCCGATCAAAGGGCAGATTTACGGATAAAAGGAGGAAAAGCTTATGATGATTCGTGAAAAGGAAGCAGAAGAAGGAAGAATTGTTGAAGTGGCCAAAGCGATGTGTGTGGCAGCGAGAACCGCGCCAAAGGCAAAAGGGGTCGATAAGCTTCACGCGGCGATTTTAACAGGTGAAGAGAAAGAACAGTTGGCAAACGAGATGGATCGAATTGCAGAGGAACTTGGATTTGGATTTTTCCACAGAGATGCCAATAACCTGCGAGCGTCTCAGGCGGTTGTTCTGATTGGAGAAGAAAATGCGGTTCGCGGACTGAATGCGGGATGTAATTTCTGCGGAATGGGAGAATGTAAGTCCTGTATGGAGGCGGGCGCAAGATGTGCCTATACGGGAATCGATCTTGGGATTGCTGTCGGCTCAGCAGTCAGCATAGCAACAGACGCGAGAGTGGACAATCGCATCATGTTTTCTATCGGACGGGCAGCCCAGGAAATGCACCTTCTTGGTGAAGATGTATGTCAGATTATGGGGATTCCACTCAGTGCATCTGGGAAATCTCCGTTTTTCGATCGGTAAAAAGTGAAAAAAACTGATTTCTACAGATGGGAAAGCGATTGTCAAAGTAAATGGTCTATGCTAAAATACAAGAATGGTAGATTTATTACTGTTTAGATATTATTTTGATACAAGGGGATTAAGAAGATGGAAAGAAAAGTAGGTACTATATCAAGAGGAATCCGTTGTCCAATTATCAGAGAAGGAGATCAGCTTGCTGATATTATTGTAGAGAGCGTGCTGGAAGCAGCAGAAAGTGAAGGATTTGAGCTTCGAGACCGCGACGTTATTGCAGCAACCGAGTCTATTGTGGCAAGAGCACAGGGCAATTATGCATCTGTTGATGACATTGGTGCAGATGTTAAAGCAAAGCTTGGCGGAGAAACGATCGGAGTGATCTTCCCAATCCTGTCCAGAAACAGATTCTCTATCTGTTTGAAAGGAATGGCAAGAGGAGCGAAAAAGATTGTGCTGATGTTAAGCTATCCAAGTGATGAGGTTGGAAACGAACTGGTATCCCTGGATAAACTGGATGAGGCAGGCATTAATCCATATAGCGACGTGCTGGATCTGAAGAGATACCGCGAATTATTCGGAGAGAATATTCACCCATTTACTGGTGTGGATTATGTGGCATATTATAGTGAACTGATTGAAAAAGAAGGCGCAGAAGTAGAGGTGATCTTCGCAAATGATCCGAGAGCAATTCTGGACTATACGAAGAATGTATTGACTTGCGATATTCACACAAGAGAGAGAACGAAACGTCTTCTTAAGGCAGCAGGTGCAGAAGTAGTCGTTGGAATGGATGACATTCTGACAAGCCCGGTAAACGGAAGCGGATGCAACGAAAAGTTTGGACTTTTGGGGTCAAACAAATCTACAGAGGAGTCTATAAAGCTCTTCCCAAGAGACTGTACAGATCTTGTACTGGATGTGCAGAAGCAGATCTTGGATAAGACTGGAAAACATGTTGAGGTGATGGTTTACGGAGACGGAGCATTCAAGGATCCAGTTGGAAAAATCTGGGAACTTGCAGATCCATGTGTATCCGTTGCCAATACAGAAGGTTTGGAAGGAACGCCAAACGAGCTGAAATTGAAATATCTGGCAGATAACGATTTCAAGGATCTGTCAGGAGAAGCGTTAAAAGAAGCAATTTCCAAGAGAATTGAAGAGAAGAACGGAGATTTGGTCGGAAAGATGGAAGCACAGGGAACAACCCCGCGCCGCCTGACGGATCTGATTGGTTCACTGTGTGACTTAACCAGTGGTTCCGGAGACAAGGGTACGCCGGTAATCCTGATTCAGGGATATTTTGACAACTACGTAAGCTAAGTAAGCGAACGGTCAAAGGAAACATAGGTGGAATACAGAGTTTAAAGCGAATGTGTATATAATGGGAGAGCAGACGATGAAACAGGATATGATCGTAATATTGGATTTGGGAAGTACGGAGAATACTGTAATTGCAAGAGCTGTACGTGCACTTGGCGTGTACAGTGAGATTCATCCGCATGATATCACCGCAGAAGCATTAAAAGAACTTCCGAATGTAAAAGGAATTATTTTAAACGGCGGTGAGAATCGTGTGGTGGATGGTGTTGAGATCGATGTAGATCCGGGGCTGTATGAGCTGGGCTTGCCGATGTTGGCAGCAGACCATGACAAAGCAAAATGTGAGAATCTTGCAGGATGGCCGGAATCAGAAGAAGAACTTCGTGAAGCTGTAAAACCATTCGTATTTGATACCTGTAAGGCAGAAGCGAACTGGAATATGAAAAACTTTGTGGAAGATCAGGTAGAACTGATCCGCAGGCAGGTAGGGGACAAAAAAGTTCTGCTGGCTCTCTCCGGCGGAGTGGACAGTTCTGTAGTAGCAGCGCTTCTGATCAAAGCAATCGGTAAACAGCTGGTATGCGTTCATGTAAACCATGGTCTCATGAGAAAAGGTGAGTCTGAGAGTGTTGTGGAAGTATTTAAAAATCAGATGGATGCAAACCTGATCTATGTGGATGCTTCTGAAAGATTTTTGGGTAAACTGGAGGGCGTTGCAGATCCGGAACAGAAGAGAAAGATCATCGGCGCTGAATTTATCCGTGTTTTTGAAGAAGAAGCAAGAAAGCTGGAAGGGATTGATTTCCTGGCGCAGGGAACTATTTATCCCGATATCGTGGAGAGCGGAACAAAGACAGCGAAGGTAGTAAAATCTCATCATAACGTGGGAGGTCTGCCGGAAGATCTGCAGTTCTCTTTGGTAGAGCCGCTGTATTATCTGTTTAAAGATGAGGTTCGCGCTTGTGGCGTTGAACTGGGACTTCCTCACGACATGGTATACCGTCAGCCATTCCCGGGACCGGGACTGGGTGTGCGCTGTCTGGGCGCGATTACGAGAGAACGGCTGGAGGCAGTTCGGGAATCCGACGCTATTTTGCGGGAAGAATTTGCAAAGGCTGGACTGGACAAAAAAGTATGGCAGTATTTTACTATCGTGCCGGACTTCAAGTCCGTAGGGGTAAAAGATAATGCCAGATGCTTTGAATATCCGGTGATCATCCGCGCGGTCAATACGATTGATGCGATGACAGCATCAGTGGAACAGGTGGAGTGGCCGGTATTGCTGAAAATCACAGATAGGATTCTGAAAGAAGTGAAAAATGTAAATAGAGTGTGTTATGATATGAGTCCGAAACCGTGTGCGACCATTGAGTGGGAATAATAAAAATTTCATATTCGTTATTTTAAATGACAGGCAGTCTAAGTGATTGCCTGTTGTTTTTCTATCATCTATGATATAAGAAATAGGGAGCAAAATTATTATGAAAAATCCTGTTCCGACAGGGGATGAAGAAACTAAATCTTAATCTGGGAGTGGTAATATAAAGTTTTGCTTGGGAGAATAAAATGCACAAAATATTTGGGAAAAGGAAAAATGTTTGCTGAAATGTAAAATAGGGCATTGGAACAAATTGTTGAATATATGTAGAAGGGGAACGATACTATTATGAAAATTTTGTATGGCACGACCAATAATGGAAAATTACAAGCAATGAAAACTGCGGTAAAACCGTTGGATATTCAACTTATTAGTTTAAAGGATGTAGAAGGAGAACTTCCGAGTATCAATGAAAGTGGCATCACACCATTAGATAATGCAGAGATTAAAGCGAGAGCATATTATGACGCCTTTCATATGCCGGTATTTTCTTGTGATAGTGGTTTATATTTTGATGAGTTAAAAAAAGAAGAACAGCCGGGAATTCACGTGCGAAGAGTAAATGGAAAAGAGTTATCTGATGATGAAATGATAGGATATTACGCTTCTGTAGCGGAGAAGTATGGAGGGAAAATAACCGGACGATATAGAAATGCTATTTATTTCATATTAGATGAGAAGCACCACTATTCCAGTATGGATATGTCTATTGCTACGGAACCATTTGTTTTGGTGACGAAACCACATTCAAAACGAGTGGAAGGATTTCCATTAGATTCGTTGTCTATTGATATTGGAAGTGGGAAATATTATTACGATTTGGAAGTAAAGGATGTCAGCACATCTGTTGCTGAAGGAGTTAGAAAGTTTTTTATGACGATATTATCAAAATAAAGTTTTATGGAAAATGGAATCGATGCTTATAATGCTTAGAGAGCGAGAAAGATAGAAATCGGCTGTTGGGAGATGGATAATCCCCGACAGCCGATTGAAATTTTATAGTCCCTGCATCTGTTTTACATGTTCTCACGCCTCTTCATCAAATTCCCGATCTTTAAAATACAGTTTTCTGTCAGCTTCTGTTATCGTGCGGATTACCTTGCAGGGGTTTCCTGCGGCAATGGACCAGTCGGGGATATCTTTGGTGACTACGCTGCCGGCTCCGATCACGGTATTGTTTCCGATGTGTACGCCAGGACAAATGACCGTATTCCCGCCGATCCATACATTATCGCCCAAAACGACCTCAATGCCGTACTCATACATGGTGTTGCGGGTATCGGGGTGTACGGGATGTCCAGCGGTATAGATAGCTACATTGGGTTATCTCCGATTTTTACTTTTGCCACGTCCAGAATGGTGCAGTTATAGTTGGCGAAGAAGTTTTTTCCTACCTCAATGTGATTTCCATAATCGCAGTAGAAGGGAGGATTGATAAAAGCTCCTTCAGATTTTCCCAGCAATTCCTTTACGATCGCGGAGATTTTATCAAAATCAGAGCGATCTACTGTATTTAATTCTTGTGTCAGCTTTCTTGCTCTTTTTTGTTGTTCCATAACATTGTCATCGGAAATGTAAGGCAGTCCTGCGTCACGTCTTTTAATATTATTCATAGTCGCTTCTCCTTTTTCGTTCTAGTCCCATTCATTTAATCCTCTGTCCTGTCGGGATTTTGCCTCTTCCAACGTGAGGGGAACAGGATCTTCTCTGAGATATTCCATGAGTTCATCGATTCCCTCACGGGTAACGTTATTTACCAGAAAGATTTTTTCACATCCGGCGTTGATCAGCCATTGCTTTACCATGGGCACATTGGCATAAGGGGAATCAATTTTTGTGATGATACCGATCAGAGGACGTAAGATAAAGGAGCGGGCTCCCGGACCGAATAAATTAAACGGTTCATCGGCAGCCTGTACCATGGCAATCACATCCGCTTCAAAGGAAAAGCAGGCAAGTCCTACGCTGAAACGTTTGGATTCCGCATATTCGCCGGGAGAATCGATGGTATCGTCCTGGGTATTGGTATATTGAGTTTTGATATAGTGCAGTTCTTCCCCCTTCAAAGCCTGTGTGAGGGAGGTTTTTCCGGCTTCACTGCGCCCCATTAAAAAAAGTTTCTTCATAATAGCATCCTGTCCTTATCAGTTTCGGTGGATTTCGCAAGTGGGAAAATTCAGTTCTTCATCAAAAAAGCGCACCACTTCTTTTACCGCAGTCTCCACCTGTGAAAGACCGCCGGTGAGAATCAGAGAACCGCAGAAACGATCCATAAACCCAATTTCCACATGGGCGCTTTTGACAGCAATATCGGCAGCTACGACAACCGCCTCCCAGGGAGTAAAGCGAATCAGCCCAATGGATTCGCCGCGGTGGTCTTCCCCTTCATGAACGCCGATATGTAAGGCAAGATTCTGGTAAATACATGATTGGGAAGGGCTGATAATATGGGCGAGACAAACCTCTCTGCCGGGGACCCGCACCCGCGTCATACGCAGTCGTTTTCCTTTTAAATCTTCATAGTCGCAGTGGAAAATTCTTTCCAGCAGCTCTTCTTTTGTTATCTGCTCCATGATATAATTTCCTATCTTTTCGTGATATTGCAGACTACATATCCAAGAGAATCCCGAAAATAATCCACCACTTCGGTCATGGCGGACATTACGTCAGAGATGTCTCCGGTAATGATCAGTGTGCCAGTAAAACGGTCGGCAAATCCCAGATAAATATTTCCGCTTTTTACGGCGATATCGGAGGCGATTACGGCGGATTCCGGGGGAGTCATGTTCATAATCCCAATAGCGGAAGAACGATAGTCTACCTGAGGATTCAGCCCTAATTTCTGATAAATAATAGGAGCGGGACTTCCCATCACATGGGCGAAAGTGATCTCTTTTCCGGCGACAGTTTCCTGTACAATTCTTATTTGCTCTTCATGAGAATTTGTCATTCTGATAGTCCTCTTTTCTGGATATTCTAAATTTTTTTTCGTATAAAACCTCATTTTAAGAAAATCATACTATTAGAAAAAATTTCTGTCAAGTTAAGAATCTGCGATAAAAGGGCAAAAAAATACGGGGCAATGGGAAGATTTCAAGGATTTTTGTGATGATGTCACAGAAAAATTATTTTGATTCTGTTATGATAAAATCAGAAAACAAAGGAGGAGTCAAGAAATGGGATTTTTTGATTTGTTTAAAAAGACGGATATCAATGAGGGCGTTGTTGCATATAAGAATACGAAAAATGCAGTGCTTCTGGATGTGAGAAGCGCAGAAGAATATGCGCAGGGACATATTCCAGGCAGCAGAAATATAGATGTACAGAGTATTAAAAAGGCAAAAAGTGTGATCACGGATCTGCAAACGCCGTTGTTTGTATATTGCCATAGCGGAGCGCGAAGCAGCAGCGCCGTTTCTGTATTGAAAAGTATGGGGTATACCAATGTGAATAATATTGGGGGAATTATGGGATATGCAGGAAAGACAGTGAGGTGAAAAGAATGAAGGTGATTATTGTAGGCGGTGTGGCAGGCGGCGCGTCTGCCGCTGCGAGGATAAGAAGATTGGATGAAAATGCGGAAATTCTTGTGTTTGAGCGCTCCGGTTATGTATCTTACGCAAATTGTGGACTGCCGTATTATATTGGAGGTGTGATCACCGATCGGGAAAAACTGACGTTGCAAACACCGGAAAGCTTTTATAAAAGATTTCAGATTCAAGTGAAGGTACACCATGAAGTGACTGCGCTGCATCCGGAGCGAAAGACGGTGACTGTAAAAAATCTGGAGACAGGCGAAGAATTTGAAGAATCTTATGATAAATTGCTGCTTTCTCCAGGCGCAAAACCGTCCTTGCCGAAGCTTTCAGGAATTGCCAGTGAGAGAATCTTTTCGCTGAGAACGGTAGAAGATACGCTGAAGATCCAAAAATTTATAGAAGAACAAAAACCGGAGACGGCAGTGATCGCCGGCGGTGGATTTATTGGATTGGAAATGGCGGAAAATCTTCAGAAAATAGGCATTTCCGTAACAATGCTGCAAAGACCGAAACAGGTGCTGCCCCCTCTGGATGGGGATATGGCGTCTCAGCTTCACGGAGTACTGCGGAGCAAAGGGATTCAGCTGAAATTAGGAAGTTCCGTAGCAGGATTTCAGACAGAAGGCGATACGGTAGTGACATTTTTGGGAAATGAAAAGCCGCTGAAGTCCCAGATGGTCATTCTGGCAATCGGCGTTACTCCTGAGACAACCCTTGCCAGAGAAGCGGGATTGGAGCTGGGAATCAAGGGAAGTATTGTGGTAAATGAGCGAATGGAAACGTCGGAGCCGGATATTTATGCGGTGGGAGATGCAGTTCAGGTGAAACACCGAGTAACCGGACAACAGGCGGTCATTTCACTGGCAGGACCGGCAAATAAACAGGGAAGAATCGCAGGTGATAATATCTGCGGAGGAAACAGTGTGTATCGAGGTTCTCAGGGATCTTCAGTCATTAAACTGTTTGATATCACCGCCGCAGCTACGGGAATCAATGAGAAAGCTGCCCGGGAAGCCGGCATAGAATATGATAAAGTAGTACTTTCCCCGGTTTCTCATGCGTCTTATTATCCCGGTGGAAAAGCCATGACCATGAAAGTGATTTTTGAGAAAAAATCTCTCAAAATACTGGGAGCTCAGATTGTAGGCTATGAGGGAGTGGATAAGCGCATCGATGTATTGGCAACTGCTATCTATGCAGGGCTGAAAGCAACAGATCTGAAGGATCTGGATCTTGCCTATGCGCCGCCGTATTCTTCAGCAAAAGATCCGGTGAATATGGCAGGATTTATGATTGAGAATCTGGCAGAAGGCAGGGTGAAACAGTTTCATTGGGACCAGGTGGAGGAGCTTCCACGGGATGGAAGCGTGATTCTTTTGGATACCCGTACTCCGGGAGAATATGAGAGAGGACATGCAGAAGGATTTGTGAATATTCCGGTGGAGGAAAACCTGTGTATGTGATGTGTCAGAGTGGCCTGAGAAGTTATATTGCCAGCAGGATTCTTGTACAAAATGGTTGGGAATGTTATAATTTTTCTGGAGGATATCGGTTTTACCAGATGGTAACAGAAGATCGGATAGCAGGAGTGACGTGCTATTCCTGCGGAATCGAAAAATGAGAGAGAGGTGTAGGAAAATGAGATTAAAAGACAAAGTTGCGATTATCACGGGAGGCAGCAGAGGGATTGGATACGCCACTGCAAAGGCATTTTTGAAAGAAGGGGCAAAAGTAATCATCACGGCCAGTCGGGAACAGACAGCGAAAGAGGCAGAAGAAAAATTGAGAGCGCTTTATCCCGAGGGAAGTGTGGAAGGAATTTATCCTGATCTTGGCTGCTTTGATTGTGTAAGAGGAGCGTTTGCTGAGATTGCAGAAAAATATGGAAGAATTGATATTGTGGTAAATAATGCGGGAATGTCAGACAGTACGCCATTTTCCGATTACACAGAGGAGACCTTTGAGAAGGTTATGGAGTTAAATGTAAACGGCATATTTAACAGCTGCAAGGGTGCGGCAGAACAGATGGTAAAGCAGGGAAGCGGCGTGATTCTTAATACTTCTTCCATGGTAAGTATTTACGGTCAGCCCAGCGGGGTTGCCTATCCTACCTCAAAATTTGCAGTAAATGGAATGACTATTTCCCTTGCCCGGGAATTAGGCCCCAGGGGGATTCGGGTAAATGCGGTAGCGCCCGGTATTACCGAGACAGATATGATGCGGGCCGTTCCAAAAGAAATTATTGAGCCTATGATCGCGCAGATTCCTCTTCGGCGTTTAGGTCAGCCGGAAGATATTGCCAATGCATTTGTTTTCTTGGCTTCGGAAGAGGCTTCTTACATCACCGGAGTGGTGCTCAGCGTAGATGGAATGGCACGGACCTGAACCATTATTTGGAGTATTTATACATTTTTAGCGAATTTGTCGAGCACATCT
>OHQZ01000534.1_pt1 | contig 14815 bp, 9 predicted proteins | sample 1578281 | NCBI WGS metagenome assembly OHQZ01 (sample SAMEA3879589, study PRJEB24766) | human gut metagenome | biome: human-associated habitat; feature: feces | place: USA | collected 1985/1987
CTTGCATGTGTTAGGCACGCCGCCAGCGTTCATCCTGAGCCAGGATCAAACTCTCGTTAAAAGTGTTTGTTCTTGGCGAATCAACTGCTAGCTAATTCATCCATAATTACTGTTTTTAGGTCGTTAGACTTTTGTGTCCAACTCGTTCTGAAATCTCTTTAAAGAAATTTTCAGGGTTGTTGTCTATTGTTTAGTTATCAAGGTTCTCTGTCGTTTGACAGCTCATCCAGTTTATCATAACCGTTTCGCTTTGTCAAGAACTTTTTTATTTTATTTTTCCAAGTCCTTGTTGTCTTTGCGACAGCTCATTTAGATTATCACATCTGTTTTGCTTTGTCAAGAAGTTTTTTCAAGTTTTTTCAAACTTTTTTCATTCTTCTTTTTTGAAAAAAGAGCGGAGAAAGAGGGATTTGAACCCTCGCACGGCGCGAACCGTCTACACCCTTAGCAGGGGCGCCTCTTCAGCCACTTGAGTATTTCTCCAACGCCTGAATAATTTTCTTATTCACTTGTGCTCTGCATGAGCATTATTGATTATAACCCCATATTCAAGCATTTGTCAATCACTTTTTTTATTTTTTTTAACTTTCTTTTTTCCTGCTTCTAACACTATGAGAATCACCTGCTTTTTTCTATTATTTGCAGGCTCTTCTCATAGTGTATAAGTAGTGTGTGATTCCTTTAAATCCCCTTAAACCCGAAAGTGAATTCCATCTGCTGTTTTGCATCTAATAAATATTCTTCATGAGTCTTTGCGCCCCAACTGTCATCTCCTCCAACACCCATTTGCTGTTTTGAAACGCGTACTACAGTATAGTGTACTTTTGGCAGTTCAAAGGTATGTCTTGCATTTTCAATTTCATGGGGCGTGTAAGGTAAAGCAGAAAATTCTACCTTATCTCCTGTAAAGAGCATACCTCTTCCTTTCTTATCCGTAACAGCAGCCCAGCGCACGCCTACTTTATTGCCACATTCCTGCGGATTGAGGTACTTAGCCATATTATCTGCCACCTTATTTTTGTAGATTCCTAATTTTGCACCTTTACAGCGATCTACATAAGTTTCCTCTGGACCCATTCCATACCAGGTAACAGAATCATAATCTGCATCCAGCTTAAACATTACTCCAAACTCCGGCATGTCTCCTAATTCTTTTACCGGATTATAGGTAAGGGTTGTTTCAATGTATCCATCTCCATAAACCTGATAAGCCAACTGACACTGAGCTGCGGGTGTGGTGGGCAGATTATAGGTATAAGTTATCTTCGCATATTCCTCTGTTACCTCTAACTCTGGAGGAATGCTGTCTGGATACCGTCCCTTTCCAGGCTTTTTATGTGACAGGTACAGACTTGCAATTTTCCACTGGGCATAACGCATTGGCATAAGATTTCCTTCGTCATTATCAGTTGGAGTTCTCCAGAAATTAGGCTTTGGAATCATTTTAATCATTTCCACGCCTCCATAGCGATAAGAAACCAACCCTCCATTGAGGTAAGAAAACATCACTTCAAACTCCTGGCCTTTGATTCCAATATTGTGAGCGCTTTGAATTACCTGAAATGCTCCCTTGTGTACTGTTTTCTCACCATCTACCGAATAAACTCCCTGGCCAAAAGCTACTTCATGCCCCTTCCTTGCCCATAGGGTATCTTCTTTCAGAAGGAAGGAAACAGTAACGGTATATTCTCCCGATCTTGTCTGCATTTCAACAGGTAATTCATATTCTTCTTCCGATAAAGGCAATACATGTGTTTCTAGTTCTGCCTGTTTTATCATCCTTCCGTCTTTTGCAAGTGTTACCAGACAATCGTAATGATCTGTATTTGTAAACAAGTTTTTATTTTTAATTTTCACATAGCTGCATGTATCAGTAAATACCAGTTCTGGAGAAATATTCTGGTAATTAAACTTTACCTCCTGCATTTTCGGAGAAGGATTTCTGTCTTTTCCATAAACAATTCCATTTCCACTGAAATTATAATCACAGGGATGATCATCAAAATCTCCCCCATAAGCCTGAAATTCTTCCCCATAACGGTCTTTCTTATCAATAGACTGATCAATATAGTCCCAGATAAAACCTCCCTGATAGAAAGGTTCCGTATCTGTCAAATCGGTGTATTTGTGCATCGCTCCACAGGAATTTCCCATGGCATGAGTGTACTCACAGCAAATAAATGGTTTACTCCTGTCATTTTCCAGAAACTTTTTGATATCCTCCACTGTTGTATACATCTGGCTTTCCATGTCACTGGTATCATTATATCTTCTATCATGACAGACCCCTTCGTAATGAACCAGACGGGTAGGATCTTCTTTTTTGTAAAACTGTGACATCTCATAGATATCCTTCCCCCCAAAGGATTCATTTCCACAGGACCAGATTAAAATAGACGGATGGTTTTTGTCCCTTTGATACATAGAATTTACCCGATCCAGCATCATGGGCAGCCATTCCTTCTTATCGCAAGGTACAATTTCAGACCAGTCTCCTGTGAATTCAGCAAGATCCCAGGAACCATGAGATTCCAGATTGTTTTCTGCAATCATATACAGTCCATATTCGTCGCATAAATCATAAATCATCACATCATCCGGGTAATGACAGGTACGAATTGCATTAATATTGTTCTGCTTCATAGTAACAATATCCTTTACCACATCTTCTCTTCTTACCTGACGTCCTGTAGAGGAAGAAAATTCATGACGGTTTACCCCTTTAAAAACAATTCGCTTTCCATTCAGGGTCATAATATTCCCCTTCATTTCAAAACGCCTGAAGCCCACTTTCTGAGGAATGACCTCCATCAGATTTCCCTGTTTATCAAAAATTTCCATAAGCAAATCATACAGCACCGGCTCCTCTGCACTCCATAATCTGGGCTCCTTTACCTGAATTACAAAAGTATTTTCTTTCTCCAGAGCTTCTCTTGATGTATGGAGAACCTTACCTTTATCAGAAAGAGTGAATTTCACACTTCCTTTCCCGGATGCTTTAAGTACCAGCTCCAAGTCTGCATTTGTAAAGGTATCATCTAACAATGTCCGCACTCTTACATCCTGAACATGAACTTCTGGAATGGTATACAGATATACATCACGATAAATACCGGAAAAACGGAAAAAGTCCTGGTCTTCACACCAACTGCTGCCTGTCCATTTAAATACCTGAACCGCCAGTTTATTTACCCCCTCTTTCACATACGAAGTAAGTTCAAATTCAGAAGGCGTAAAGCTGTCCTCACTATAGCCGATGAACACTCCATTGAGCCAAAGTACCAGGCCGCTCTCTGCCCCCTGGAAAGAAATAAAAACTGGTTTTCCCTTCATAGTTTCAGGAACTTCAAAATATTTTACATAACTTGCTACCGGATTAAATTCTTCTGGAATTTCTCCTGGAGAAAGTTTTTCTTTTCCTTCCCAGGGATACTGTACATTTGCATACTGGGGCACATCATACCCCTCCATCTGAATATGCGCCGGTACCCGAATATCATCCCAGGAACCGCAGTTATACTCTTCCTTCTCAAATCCTGTAATGGTAGATTTGTAATTTTTTGCATAATGAAACTTCCATAATCCGTTCAAACTATATTGAAACTGTTCTTCCCCGCACTCCATGGCTTCTATGGATTCAAAATATTTATGGCTGGAATGAGCCTGTACACAGTTTTCTTTGAAATATTCCGGATTTTTTACTAATTCGTAATCAAATGTTTTCATAAGAACCTCCTGTATCTTTTCCGCTTTCTTTACATCTGTGCTTATTTTATCATTGATTAAACTGAAAATGTATGATATGTTTAGCCAAATAATATAACATTTTGAAACAGGTGAATACGATGCCCATTTATTTTAGAAATACTCCTGTAACGGAGCCATTTACCTTTGATTCTATTGGAAATAACTGGATACAGGATCAGATGAACCGCCCAAAGGGCTATCCCAAATATCACTATCTTCAAACAGAAAAAGGCCGCGGTATTCTGAAGGTACAGGGAAAGAAATATACCTTAAATCCTCATGAAGGACTGCTGATTGCGCCTTTCATCCCTCATTTTTACTACAGTTCGGACACAAGCTGGCAAACCACCTTTATTACCTTTACCGGAACCATAGAAAGCAGCATCTCCCAGCTTTTAGATAACCGTCAGATTATTTTTGTGGAAAAAGAACTGGGGATACAGTTAGGTGCAATTATTTCCCAAATGGTAGAAAATTATGAAACTCATCCAGAGGACAGTCTTTCTATTTCCATGGACTGTTACAGGATTCTCATGCACCTTTCCAATGGTATTCATACCCAGGATCTTATGAAAGAACCTCTTTACCAACGTTATGTAGCTCCTGTAATAAGAGAAATTGAACGCCATTATGACCAAAACCTGACGGTTCAGAGCTTGAGCCGCCAGGTCTATATTACACCACAGTATCTGTCCAGACTGTTTCAGAAGTTTCTTGGATGTTCTACTTATGAATATCTTACTACTTATCGCATTAACAAAGCAAAAGAATACCTGATGCTTCATCAGCGAATGGAAGTACAGGAAATTGCAGGGAAAACAGGATTTCTGGATACCAGCCATTTTATTGCCATGTTTCGCAAGCAGACCGGTGTGACTCCTCTGGAATTTCGCAAAATAAACTAAAAAAGTGTGATGTACAATTCTTCCTGTTTTTGTACATCACACTCTTTTCTATTTATTTTCGTACTCTTCTATAACAGCTTCAATTCTTCTTTTCACTTCTGCTGCAATTTCCACTGTTTTCATATCCTTATACTCTTCATACAGCATAGGCTTTAAAATATGCACCTGCACCTTAATCCGCTCAATGGACTTGGTATCAAAAGATTTGTAAGAGTCAATTAATGCAATGGGTACAATGGGGCATTTTGCTTTTGTGGCACTTTTAAAGCTTCCACCTTTAAATTCATGAACCGTATTGGGGTTCTTGGTTCTGGTTCCCTCCGGGAAAATCAGGTAATTTCTTCCTGACTGAACCTCTTTTGCCACCTGCTGGATCACCTTCATGGACTGGCGCACATCCTCCCTGTCAATGGCATAAGCCTTCATGCAGGCAAAGACCTGTTTCAGGAAAGGAACATTTTGCACCTCTTTTTTCATAACCACAGAAAAAGGCTTTTCACAGGTCTGCATAATGGCAAGAACATCAAACAGACCCTGATGATTGGGAAACATCATAAATCCACTTTCTTTTGGATAATTCTCCTGTCCATGGATATCAATGGTAATGCGCCCGCCTTTGATGGCTCTGCGGTCAATAAACCGCAAAAGCGCATACCTCTCCTCTTCTGTATATTTTTCCACATGTTTTGCATAATAACATAATTTGAACCAGAATATTGGTACAAGTAATATATTATATGCCACCATTAACAAGATTCTTTTCATGGCTATTCCCTGTCTTCCCCATTATTTTCTTCTGTTTCAGAATCCTGGCTGCTGTCAGTTTCCTGATTCTGCTGCTCTTTAGGCTGTTCTGTCTCCTGCGCTTCTTCCTTCTTTTCTCTTACCTTGGCAATGCTGGCTACGGTAACGCCATCTTTCAAATCCATGAGTTTCACACCAGAAGTAATTCTGCCTAAAATAGTAATATCCTTACACTCCAGGCGGATGATAATACCCTCTGTTGTAATCATCATGATTTCATTTTCGCTATTGACTGCTTTTACACCAATGACATTTCCTGTTTTCTCTGTAATCTTATAGCATTTTACGCCTTTACCGCCTCGGTTCTGACAAGTAAATTCACCCACAGAGGTTCTCTTGCCCAGACCCTTTTCAGAAACAATCAGCAGGTAATCTCCCTGGCAGGTAAGCTGCATGCCAATGACTTCATCATCTTCCATAAGGTTAATACCTCTTACACCCATGGAGACTCTTCCGGTGATTCTCACGTCATTTTCATGGAAACAGATACACTGACCAAACTTGGTTACCAGAATCACATCTTTCTTATTGTCTGTGAATTTTACCTCAATCAGTTCATCATCTTCTCTAAGAGAAATTGCCGCAAGACCTGATTTTCTCACATTTGCATAGTCCTCGATTGGTGTTTTCTTCACAAGGCCGTTCTTGGTAGCCATAAACAGATAATTGCCCTTCTTAAAGTCATTAATGGCAATCACTGCTGTAATCTTTTCCTCTGGCTGAAGCTGTAAAATATTAATAATGGCAGTTCCTCTTGCTACGCGGCTTGCCTCCGGAATCTCATATGCCTTGATTCTGTACACTCTTCCCGTATTGGTAAAGAACATGAGGAAATGATGGGTTGTTGTCATAAGCAGTTCTTCAATATAGTCATCCTCAATGGTGGACATTCCCTTAATACCTTTTCCGCCCCGGTTCTGGCTGCGGAAATTATCTACGGTCATTCTCTTTATGTAACCTAATTTTGTCATGGCAATGACGGTATTTTCATTTGGAATCATATCTTCCATGGAAATGTCAAATTCGTCATAACCAATGGATGTTCTTCTGTCATCTCCGTATTTCTCGGCAATAGCAAGAATTTCCTGGCGGATCACACGAAGCAGCAGATTTCTGTCTGCCAGAATAGCGCGCAATTCCCGAATCTTAATCTGTAATTCATCAAATTCCTTCTGCAGACGGTCACGCTCCATACCGGTAAGCTGATACAGCCTCATATTAACGATTTCCTGAGCCTGAACATCTGTAAATCCAAAGTTCTCCATAAGGGCTTCCTTGGCATCCTGTCTGGTCTTAGAACTGCGGATAATGCGGATAACCTCATCAATAACATCCAGCGCCTTTAATAAACCCTCTACAATATGGGCTCTTGCCTCTGCCTTATTTAAATCGTACTGGGTTCTTCTGGTCACAACCTCTTCCTGGTGCGCCAGATAATATTTCAGCATTTCCAGAAGACTCATAACTTTTGGAGAATTTCCAACCAGAGCCAGCATAATAACACCAAAGGTATCCTGCATCTGGGTATGCTTATACAACTGATTTAAAATAACATTGGCATTTGCATCCCTTCTCAGGGTAATACAAATACGCATACCTTCCCTGTTGGAATGATCATTGATTTCTGTAATACCATCGATTTTCTTATCTCTTACCAGTTCTGCGATTTTCTCAATCAATCTGGCTTTATTCACCATATATGGCAGCTCTGTAACAATAATCTGGCTCTTGCCATTTGGCATTGTTTCAATATCTGTTACAGCGCGTACACGAATTTTTCCACGACCTGTACGGTAGGCTTCCTCAATGCCTCTGGTTCCTAAAATCGTAGCGCCGGTAGGGAAATCCGGTCCTTTTACAATTCCAAGAATCTCTTCAATGGTAGTCTCTCTCTGTTCTTCAATCTGATTGTCAATAATTTTCACCACTGCATTGATGACTTCTCTTAAATTGTGAGGAGGGATATTGGTTGCCATACCTACTGCAATACCGGAAGTACCATTTACCAGCAAATTGGGATATCTGGCAGGCAATACGGTAGGCTCCTTTTCTGTACCGTCAAAGTTGGGTACAAAATCAATGGTATTTTTATTAATATCAGCCAGCATTTCCATGGAAATTTTGCTTAAACGTGCCTCTGTATAACGCATGGCAGCAGCGCCGTCCCCGTCTACAGAACCAAAGTTTCCGTGACCGTCTACCAGTGGATAACGGGTAGACCAGTCCTGTGCCATATTTACCAATGCACCATAAATGGAGCTGTCACCATGAGGATGATATTTACCCATGGTATCACCAACAATACGGGCACATTTCCTGTGTGGCTTATCAGGACCATTATTCAATTCAATCATGGAATACAGAATTCTTCTCTGTACCGGCTTTAAACCATCTCTTACATCCGGCAGGGCACGAGACGCAATAACACTCATGGCATACTCAATATAAGACTCTTCCATCTTTTTCTGCAGGTCTACTTCCTGCACCTTATCAAAAATATTTTCTTCCATGTTCGGTTCTCCTTATCAGATATCCAGATTCTTTGCGTACTTGGCATTTTCCTCAATAAACTCACGTCTTGGCTCTACCTTATCTCCCATTAATGTGGTAAAGGTCAGATCCAGTTCAGAAGTGGAATCCTCATCCATAACAACACGCATAAGAATACGCCTTTCCGGGTCCATAGTGGTTTCCCACAACTGGTCTGCATCCATCTCTCCCAGACCTTTATAACGCTGAATACTGCAGCCTTCCAATCCAATCTGAGCCAGAATTTCCTCTTCTTCTTTTTCTGTATAAGCATAATAAACCTTCCGGTTTTTCTCCAGCTTAAACAGCGGCGGTTTTGCCAGATAGACATATCCCTGTTTGATAAGCTCCGGCATAAAACGATACAAAAATGTCAAAAGCAGTGTGGCAATATGAGCGCCGTCAACATCCGCATCTGTCATAATAATAATCTTATGATAACGCAGCTTGCTGATATCAAAATCTTCATGAATCCCGGTACCAAAGGCTGTAATCATAGCCTTAATTTCATTGTTGGCATAAATCTTATCCAAACGGGCTTTCTCAACGTTTAAAATCTTTCCTCTAAGAGGAAGAATGGCCTGTGTTGCCCTGCTTCTGGCTGTTTTGGCTGAACCACCGGCAGAATCACCCTCTACAATGTAAATTTCGCATTTACTAGGGTCTTTGTCCACGCAGTCTGCCAGTTTACCTGGAAGAGACATACCCTCAAGGGCTGATTTTCTTCTGGTAAGTTCCCTGGCTTTTCGCGCTGCATCTCTGGCTCTCTGTGACAAAATAGATTTTTCAATAATAATTTTTGCCACAGCAGGATTCTGTTCCAGATAAATCTCAAGCTGTGAACTTACAACGCTGTCTACTGCGCCTCTGGCTTCACTGTTTCCCAGCTTCTGTTTGGTCTGTCCTTCAAACTGAGGATCCTCAATTTTCACACTGATAATGGCGGTCAGACCTTCTCTGATATCCTCACCTGTTAAATTGGCATCATTTTCTTTAAGCAGTTTATTCTTTTTCGCATATTCATTAAAAGTCTTTGTAAGAGCATTGCGGAATCCAACCACATGAGTTCCGCCTTCCGGTGTGGTAATATTATTTACAAACCCATAGCTGTTCTCTGTATAGGCGTCATTATGCTGCATGGCTACTTCCACCATAACCCCGTCTTTGCTTCCCTCAAAGTAGAGAATATCTTCATACAAAGCAGTGTTGCTGCGGTTTAAATACTGGACAAATTCTTTGATTCCGCCTTCATAATGGAAAACAACCTCTTTGGGTTCTTCCTCTCTCTTATCCTCTGCAACAATTTTCAATCCCTTTGTCAGAAAGGCAATTTCTCTGAAACGGTGTTTTAAGGTGCTGAAATCAAAGACAGTCTCCTCAAAAACCTCTGGGTCCGGAAGGAATGTCACCATGGTTCCTGTTTTGGAAAGCTCGCATTCTCCTACAACCTTCAGGCTGTATACGGTTTTTCCCCGTTCATAACGCTGTCGGTACACTTTGCCTCCCTGGTAAATGGTAACTTCCAGCCAGGTAGATAAAGCGTTTACAACGGATGCTCCAACTCCGTGAAGACCGCCGGAAACCTTATATCCCCCGCCGCCAAACTTACCGCCGGCATGTAAGATGGTAAATACCACCTCAACAGCCGGAATCCCGGCTTTGTGGTTAATTCCCACAGGAATTCCACGGCCATTATCAATAACCGTTATGGAATTATCTTCATTTACAGATATATGAATGGTATCGCAATAGCCGGCCAGCGCCTCATCTACTGCGTTATCTACGATTTCATATACCAGATGATGGAGACCTCTTGAAGAAGTGCTGCCAATATACATACCCGGTCTCTTTCTAACTGCTTCAAGCCCTTCCAGAATCTGGATTTGATCTGCACCGTACTCTGTATTTACTTCAGTATTCATTTCTGTACTCATACATTTCCTCCTGTTTTCACTTTTCCTTCAACCACCTTGAATACTTTATTCATGTGGAATTGTCTGTCAATGAAATCATCCAAACCCGTACAGGTAATCATAGTCTGTACCTGCCGGATACTGTTCAAAAGATAATTCTGCCTGTTGGAATCCAGCTCAGACAATACATCGTCCAAAAGCAAAACCGGCATATCTTTGATGATTTTCTTCACCATATAAATTTCAGACAGTTTCAAAGACAATGCAGCAGTACGCTGCTGCCCCTGAGAACCGTATTTTCTGATATCAATTTCATTGACCTTTACACAAAGGTCATCTCTGTGGGGACCCAAAGAGGTCATTTTAAACCGGATATCCCGTTCTCTTGCATTTGTCAGTTCTTCCAAAAAAACACTGCTTTGAACACTTGGCTCATACACCAGTTTAATCTGTTCCCTGTCTCCGGTAATACTCCTATGTATGCCTTCCATAATGTCATTTAGCTCTTCCACAAAAGCTTTGCGGCTTTCAATGAGAAAAGCGCCATAATGAGCCAACTGCTCATCCCATACCTCCAGGGTATCTTTAAGCCCGGGCTGGAAAGCAATATCCTTTAACAATTTATTTCTCTGATTTAAAATCCGATTGTAACTGGAAAGATTGGATAAATACAATTTATTTAGTTGACATAATTCCAAATCCATAAAGCGTCGTCTCTCTCCAGGACCGCTTTTAATAATATTTAAGTCCTCCGGAGAAAAAAACACAATATTTAAAATGCCAAATAGTTCACTGGCCTTGCGAATGGGAATTCCATCGATGGCAATACCTTTTGCTTTGGTTTTCTTTAGATGCATGTCAATTTTTCTGGATATCCCGTCTTTTTTTACAAACATACGAATATGAGCCTCATCCTGACCAAAACGAATCATTTCCCTGTCCCTGCTGCCTCTGTGGGATTTGGTTGTCCCACATAAATAAGCAGCTTCCAGGATATTAGTCTTTCCCTGGGCATTATCTCCGTAAAAAATATTGGTTCCTTTATCCAACTCCAGGGAAAGTGACTCATAATTTCTGTAATTTTTCAGCTCGATTGATTCGATATACATAGGTTCCCCTTCACTGAGTTACTTTTATTTTACAATTTTTATCTCTTCTCCCTGATAGGAAATCACGTCCCCATCATAGAGCTTGCGGCCTCTTCTGGTATCCGGTTCACCATTGACCAGTACCTCTCCATCTTGAATCACATATTTTGCTTCAACACCGTCTTCCACCAGATTTGCGGCTTTCAGCGCCTGTCCAAGCTTAATAAATTCATCTCTTAATTTAATAATTTCCATTTTTTCTCCTTTTAAACCATTTGCGGTTTTTAGCGGCTGACTGCATTAAAATTAACCGGCAGAATCAGATAAATATATTGCTGACTATCATTACGGATAAAGCATGGAGCCTTGGCATTCATAAGGTAAATGCTTACTTCTTCATCATCAATGACTTTCAGAGCATCAATTAAAAATTTCGGATTAAAACCAATCATGATATCCTTTCCCTCTTTCTGGATATCAATTTCTTCTTTCATGGAACCAATCTGTGAATCAATCCGAAGCTCCATCTGGCCATCCTGAATATGAATAATGATTGGTTTTTTATCCCCTTCTTTTACCAGAAGAGTTGCGCGGTCAATACAATCTAAAAATTCTTTTTTGTTAATCTTTACTTTTGTTTCATAGTCACTGGAAAGCATCTGATCTATTTTAAAATACTCTCCTTCAATAAGACGGGAAACTACCTTGGTATCATCAAACTCAAATAAAATATGGTTTGCAGAAAGATAAATTTCTACCATATCTTCCAGTTCCCCTGATAAAATTTTGCTGATTTCACTTAAGGTTTTACCAGGAACAACTACTTTACGGTCTTTGCATTCTTCCTTTAAAGGAATTTTACGGATAGAAATCCGGTGTCCATCCAGGGAAATAACCCGTAACATATTGTTTTCAATTTGAAAAAGTTCACCGGTCATTAGCTTATTGTTTTCATTTACTGCAATAGAGAAGATTGTCTGACGAATAATTTCTTTTAAAGTAAACTGTGAAACCCGTATGCAGTCTGTTTTTTCAATTAAAGGTAAATAAGAAAAATCTTCTCCGGATTTTCCGGGGATATTAAATTTAGCTTTTTCACAGGTAATTGTTGTGTTTAATTTTTCATCTGTTTCAATGGTAACATCACTGTCAGGAAGCTTTCTTACAATTTCTGAGAAAATTTTTGCATCTAAAGCAATCATACCTTTTTCAAGTACCGTTCCCTGAACGCGGGTTTCGATGCCTAATTCCATATCATTAGAGGTAAATTTAATATCATTGGTAGAAGCGTCTAATAAAATACATTCCAAAATGGGCATGGTTGTTTTGCCTGGAACGGCTTTCATGACGATTCCTACACTTTTCTGAAGTTCAGATTTTGGACAAATTAATTTCATGTGTGTATAACTTCCTTTCTGGGTGGAGTGGTTAAATAAAAATATAAATGATTAACAAATTCGTAGTATTAGCCGTAGGGGCTGTGAATATGTGAATAACCCTCGAAACCCGCGAAAATACGGGATTCGTGAGTATGGATAACTTTGTGGGTTCATGTTGAACTTCACGTGAGAAGCCTGTTGATAAAAATGTGGGCAAAAACCGGAAAAAGAACGTGTTAAAGTTTTCCACACATAATTCACATAGTATTCACTTCAAGTTGTGGATAAACCGGCTATTTCGCCGGATTGATTTTTTTCTTTAAAATATCAATGACTTCCCTGGTGCTTTCTGAGGTTTCCAGTTCATTTTCGATTTTAGTAATTCCGTTCATAACCGTAGTATGGTCTCTTCCGCCTAATACTTTACCGATATTTTTCAGCGTTACTTCTGTCATATGGCGGCAGAGATACATGGCAATCTGTCGTGGAAAGACAATTTTGGAGTTTCGCTTATTGCCAATCAGGTCAGAGGCAGATAAATCAAAGTGTTCTGCTACAATATCAAGAATCAGTTCTGGTGTAATAATACGTTTTTGATTTGGAGAAATAATATCTTTTAATACTTTTTCGGCTAAATCCAGGTTGATTTCTTTTTGTTCCAGATTGGCGTAAGCCATAATTTTATTCAGAGAGCCTTCCAGCTCACGGATATTGGATTTTACATTTTTTGCAATGTATTCAATGACTTCATCATCAATTTTGTAGCCATCCAGCTCTTCTTTTTTGCGGAGAATGGCCATTCTGGTTTCGTAATCAGGAGAAGAAATATCCACAATAAGACCCCATTCAAAACGCGAACGGAGCCGGTCTTCTAAAATTTCCATATCTTTCGGCGGTTTATCAGAGGAAATAACAATCTGCTTTTTGGCGCCGTGCAGAGAGTTAAAGGTGTGGAAGAATTCTTCCTGGGTGGACTCCTTGCCCGCGATGAACTGGATGTCGTCCACCAGCAGCAGGTCGGCCACGCGGTACTTCATCCGGAAGTCCTCGGTGCTGCCGGCGCGGATGGCCGCGATCAGCTCGTTGGTGAACTGCTCACAGGTGACATACATGATGACGAAGTCGGGGTGGGTGCGCTTGATCTCGGTCTGGATGGCCGTCAGCAGATGGGTCTTGCCGAGGCCCGAGCCGCCGTAGATGAACAGCGGGTTGTAAGCACCGGAGGGGTTGGCCGCAACAGCCTGCGCCGCAGCAAACGCAAAAAAGTTATCGACATGATGGCGGCTGTGGTGATTCTGCAAAATTATCTGGATAGTCCACAAAGTAAAAGGACGGAATGAAAGTATGGCGAAAAAAATATTTATCGGCTTTGTTGCGCTGGTTCTGGTTGCTTTCGTGCTGCTGTTCCAGTTCGGAGGCCGTGCTGCCGAAGAGCTCACTAAAAAGCTTCTGGCAGAGCAGACTGCGCTGCAGGGGACTTTAAAAGCTGAAGAAATTCAGGCTAACTGGTCGGGTGATGTTATTTTCAAAAATGTCGTCTGGGTAGGGCCGGATGGCAAAACGATTGCCGAAATACCTCTGGCTACGGTATCTGTCAATTTATTTGACGCTTTGCTGAAAGGCGGTACCGGAGCTTCTGTTGGTGATGTGGTGATCGATAAGCCCAGTTTTTTTGTGTCTTATAATAAAAAAGACGGTTTGAACATTGTCAATTATATCAATTTTCAGGTTGAAGAAGAGCAGAAGAACAATGAGCTGCTGACTGTAAAAAAGGCGGCTGCAGCAACGCAGTTCCGCGGTTTGATGGAAATCAAGGACGCGAAGGTGAATCTGCTGCAGAACAAGCCGCTGGATTTTGATAAAGTACAGTTCCAGGGAAATTTTAAACAATATCCAAAAATCAAATACGGTCTGCGTGTTAAAGATGGTAAAAGCGATATTATCGCTGACATCCAAAATGATTCAGGCACGACGGCAGTTGTGGCAGAGGTAAAGAAAATGCCGCTGCAGAATATCCTGAATGTTTTGCCGCAGGCTGCTGATGTGGTTATCACTGAAGGTAATCTGCCTGACGTAAAAATCAGGGCTGATAAAGCCGATGATAAATGGACTTTGAATATCGACGGTACGATCGACGGTTTGAAAGGTTCTTTGATCAATTATCCTGTAACGAAAGGCAGCGGCAAGTTTTCGGCTGATACCGAGGCTTTGAAGTTTGCCGGACTGAATCTGGAGGTTGCCGGACAGACGGTGATCATAGACGGCAATGTTTATTATGCTGAAAAGCCGGAGGCAAAACAGACATATGCTTTGACTGTTAATGCGCCGAGCTTTGTGATAGAAGCTTTGAGTCCGGGCCTGGGCTTGAAGGATGCTGTTACCGCTTTGGGTAAGGTCAAGGGTACTATCGACAAACCTGAGGCTGAAGGCACCTTCGGACTTGATAAGCT
>OHQZ01000550.1_pt1 | contig 14416 bp, 10 predicted proteins | sample 1578281 | NCBI WGS metagenome assembly OHQZ01 (sample SAMEA3879589, study PRJEB24766) | human gut metagenome | biome: human-associated habitat; feature: feces | place: USA | collected 1985/1987
CCCTTTTCATATCACGGCCTGTTTCCACATCAAGTGTCATGCAGCCTCTGGTGAAACAGATGACGGACCACATCTGAAAGACGATCACTGCAATATACAGCGCAATAAATCCTCCAAGTCCTGCCAGAGTATTTTTCTCGATAAAGGAATCAATGGCCTGTCGCTGAAATAACGGCATGATAATATCCACTACGGAGCAGAGAATATTCATCACAATTACCATAATCAGCACATTTTTCCGGGGTGCAAGGAAAGGGAAAACCTTTTTCCAGATGGAAATATCAATGGATTTTGTATATTCTTTTTCTTCTATCCGCACATTGCACCTCCTTCCATGAGACGGATGTCACTGTTCATCTGAATCTCATAAATGTCTTTGTATGGTCCCTCCTGGTGGATCAGTTCCTCATGGGTACCCATCTGCTGGATTTCTCCCTTGTCCATCACAATAATACAGTCAGCCTGCATAAGAGATGTGATCCGGTGGGAAATCATAATAACCGTTGCTTTCTCCATCTCTTTTTTCAGTTCTTTGCGAATCTTGTTGTCTGTCTCCGTATCTACTGCGGATAGGGAATCGTCAAATACCAGGATCGGAGCTTCTTTCATCAGCATTCTGGCAATTGCAACACGCTGCTTCTGTCCACCGGACAAAGTGACGCCACGCTCACCTACGATGGTGTCATATCCGTCTGTAAAATGAAGAATTGACTCATCTACACAGGCAATCTCCGCTGCATGGCGGATTTCTTCATCCAGAAGCTTCTCCTTTGTGATGCCAATATTCTCACGGATGGTTCTGGAGAAAAGGAACGGTTCCTGGAGTACCATGCCGATATTCTGGCGCAGGTACTGACGGTCAATGTCACGAATGTCTGTACCGCCAATGGTAATACTGCCGCAGTCTTCCGGCAGATCATATAAACGGTTCAGTAAATGGACCAGAGTTGATTTTCCACTTCCAGTTGTGCCAAGGATTGCAAAGGTGCTTCCGGATGGGATTGTGAAATTGATATTTTTCAGAACCGGGTGGTCTGGAGAATAACCGAAAGATACATCGCGGAAGCAGATATCGCCATCCATGGCAGTTTTCATTCCACTGACAGGTCCCAAAGTCTGCTTTTCTCCACAGCCTTTATTTTCGGAATCCTCACTCGTTTGCTCTGCTGTCCGCGCAGGAATCTTATAAGCCAGAGTTGCCTCACTCTGTCCTGCCTTCTTCTTTTTCGCAATATTCTCTGCATTTTCATTTCTGTCTGTAGACTTAGCTTCACACTTTACAGCAGCATCTTCTTCCTCAGCCTCCAGAATATAAGCCACACGTTCCATGGAAACCCCAGCCTTACTCATATCTGAAATAATCCTTCCCAGGCTTCGCACCGGCCAGGTCAGGGACGCATTATAGGAAATAAATGCCATAAACTCGCCCAATGTGATCTGTCCATTCACGGCAAAAACAACACCAGTCACCATAACCACCAGCACCTGCAGGTTGGTGATCAAATCTCCCGATGCCCAGTAAACGCTCATCAGTTTTCCAAGATATACCCATAAATTGGAGTAGGCATTATTTTTCTCATCAAACCGATCGATCTCATACTTTTCTCTACCAAAAGCACGCACTACACGAACTCCAGTCAGATTCTCCTGCACGGTACTGGAAAGTGCCCCCTCCGCCTCATCAGCATCCTGAAAACGTTTCCCGATCCTGGAATAGAAATAGCAGGAATAACCGATGATCACCGGGAAAAAAGCTGCCGCAGCCAGTGTAATCTGCACATTCATGGAAAACATGATTCCCAGATACAGTACGATCAGGAAACAGATTCGAAACACCTCCGGCAGCTGCCTGCACACAAAGTTACGGATCACTTCCACGTCAGAGGTACATCTCTGAATGATCTCCCCGGTCTGGTGCTTTACATGCCAGGAAAAAGGCAGATACTGGGTGTGGTGATACAAGGTGTCACGGATGGATTTCAGGAAATTCTCTGAGCCTTTTGCCAGGCACATTTTACTTAAGTAATTAAAAACTCCCGAAAGAACTGCCGAAGCAGCTACCAGAAGTGCTGCCAGAAGCAGTGTCTGCCGCACATTCAGACCATCCGGAATTCCATCCAGCACCAGAATATGGTCTGCTGTGTATTTCACGATCTGTGGGATCAACGCATTACATGCTGTAAACAACACCGAAAATAATAGCGTTCCCACAAAAAACCGGATATTTCCTTTCAGGAAACGGAAAATGATCCGGAATTTCCCGGTTTTATTCTTCGTATTCATACTTTCCCCCCATTTTATAGAAAAAGGACACTCCCTGAACGAATCAAGGAATGTCCTCCTTCACTCCAAAAGTTTTACATATTCTTTCCAATGCATCATATTCCAAGGCCTTGTTTCCTACATAACTCTCAAAGGCTCCAAAAAATTCCCAGGCCGCAGGCTGCAGATACAGTTCTTTTTTCACATATCCATCCAGGATCACTGCTTCTGGCAAAAGACTTTTATAGGCGGCGCTCTGTGCCCCCAGCACATAAATCCTGTGCTCCTTCGACAGCTGCTCCAAAGCTTTTTTCTGCTCTGCAGTTGGTGCAAGCTCACCATTTACCAGAATACTTCCCGGAACCGGCTTTTGTACCAGCTTCATGGAAATACGTTCTCCCTGCAGGTTCCATTTCCCACACACAAGGTAAGTCTCACCATTGTAGGAAACCGTTTCCACCTGGTTTTCTTCTGGTCTGGCTGCAGCAAGTACCGGAAGGCGCATTATCCGAAGGCGGTTTTCCTTTCCGTAGTCTCCCAGCTGCTGGCAATCTGCCGGAGCATATATCCGGTCAAATACAGTAAGGGCTTTTCGCCATCTTGCCGGATATTTTTCATGGATGTAAGGCAGAAAATCAAGATCCACCAGAACTTTCATTTTCGCCGGTGCCTCTGCTGCCAGATAATATGGCAAATACCCGGTACTTCCAGCCATGATTACCACATCCCAGGAACTGCTGCCGAACAGCCTGCCCCACTCTCTTTGGGCAAGCATTCGCATATATCTTCGTATTTCCGGATTTTCCAGATAAAGAGCCGGATTTTTCTCAATCATACGGTAATTCAGGAAATCTTCCTCACTCAAAGTCATCCTTCCTGCGCCCATCACTTTTGGAAGCTCTTTTTCAAAGGCGAGAAATTCTTTCACATCTCCCCTGCTTCCAAGCCAGCCACTATAAATAACCGTATCATATTTTTCCCTGTCCATACTGTCTGCAAGCTTTCGGACAACAAGCTTAGCCTCCCGCTCGGCTTTCCAGCTGCTAAGGATCAGGACTTTCTTCCTTTCCTCCTGATTTCGAAGGGAGAAAAACTCCATTCCAGGCACTGCATTCTGACTTCGGATACGCTCCAGAAGACTGCCTCTGCCTTCTTTTAATCCTTCCTTTTTCTCTATGATCACATTTCCATCATAGACTTTTCCCAGGGTGCATTTTTCCAGCCATGCTTCCTTCGCTTTGCTCTTAGACGGAGCGTAGATATAATCTGTTTTCAGAAGCTCCCTTGCCGTAACTGAGAGAAATTCTGCAGTCTCCACAGACTTCCTATCATAAATTTCCAGCATGGGATTAAAATAAACCTGTGCTTCTTTTTTCACAAAAGAACCTGGCAGAACCATATTACCGATAATGTAACCTGCCTGGGAAAGCGCCTCCAGATATTCACGACTTTCCTCTTTTACATAGTCCACACCTGTTTTTTTCACCAGATGAAAACCGCCTTTTATGCAGGCCGTAACACTCGCCTTCTCAGAGGAAACATAATTCTTCAGCGAATAGTCCAGCATTTCCAGAAGCAGGTCACTGCCAGGCTTTTTTTCATCTATAAGGAAGAAAAAATGGGAAGCCTCCACCGGATTCCCGCATACCTCTGCGTAGGCATAGTTTTTGGAAAGTTCTTTCTTATTCTCATGAATGAATTTCAGAGCCTGACGCTTCACGCTCTCATAATCCTCCATATTATCTTTCAAAATCTTCTCTATCTCATTCATCTGAAGTCCTCTTACCTTCTATCAGCTCATCCAGCTTCTCACTCTGTTCCTGATTCCAGGACCTGGCCTGAAAGCTGTAAGGCATCTCTGTTGTGCAGTCTTCTGCCAGCAGCTTCATATTCATGGTTTTTGCAGCAAGGGTACCCAGGCTTTCTTCTTCCCCTTCCGGGCAGATAAAATAATCGCACAGATTCATAAATGCAAAGGGTTTCTCAAGCCATCCGGTAAGAATCACCCTTCCCTCCAGGTGAAGCTCTGAAACCATAGCTTTCAGCTTCTGATACCCTTTCCCTTTTCCGGTAATGTAAAGACAAGTATTTTTCTCCAGACGGTCAAAAGCCTTCAGAACGTTCTGGGCTTTCTGCTGGTACATACAGATATAATTGACTTTCTCTGTATCCGGTGCCGGAATGGCTTCCACGGTAATAACAGCCGGATTGTTTCCCTGGTATCTGGCAATAAAGTAGCTTTCTGTGGCAGATACGATTACCTGCTGGCCTGCCAGCTCCTTTGCAATCTGTTTTTCCCGGACAAAACGTGCATTGTATTGGAAAAACCGAACGCCATCCATCTCCTTTGCCACCACTGAAAACAGGCTCTTTTTCCCGGTAAGGTCAATTGCACAGTCGAATTTCGCCTCTCCAAACAGGCGCCTTGCCTCTCTCTTGTAAAAAGCATGTGGAATATCTTTTATTTTTCCCTTCAAAAACAGCTCATTCTGCGCGATTTCCTCCGCTTTTCCGTTAAAAGGCTGACCACGGTAAAGGATCCGAAGCCCGGCAGGAAGACCTATGATCTGTTCTTCTGCAAAATCGTCTCCACCACCGCACACAAGCAGGGTAACATCGTATTTCTGAAAATCCAGGTTCTCTGCAAGTCCAAGAAATGCTTCGGTGTCATCCCCCTCAGAAAAATCACCGGCATACATCAAAAGCTTTTCCTTTGGCGGCTGCGCCTCATTCTGACAGAATATGCATCGGGAATCCTCTTTTCCGTGGAACACAATGTCTGCAAGGCGGCGGCAGACCTCTCCATCGTCTTGCGGACACGCCCAGGCTGCTTCCCTTTCGTAAACCTTCCGGTATGGCTCCATGGCTCTTTCGGCATCCTTCACATAAGCTCCAAGCTGCTCATAAGTTTCTGCAACAGGACCCGGCAGCTTATCAATTCCGAAGTATAAGCCTCTGTAATTTTTATATTCTGCAAGATCCGGGATAAAGAACAAAATGGGCTTTTTCGATACCAGATAGTCAAAATAAATACTGGAATAATCGGAAATCAGAACATCTGTAGCACGAAGAAGCTCATTGGTATCTACGGTTGCAGGAATATACTGGCCGGTTATCCCTACTGTGTCTTTAATGTGGTAGTATACAATCTGATGAGGCTTCACCAGCACCTGGTACTCCCTGGTATCCACATTCTCCTCGATAGTGCGGATCATCTTCTCATAGGCATCCAGGCTGGTATCAGGGCTGGAATACCTGCTGCCCTTCCAGGTAGGCGCATAAAGGATCAGCTTCTTCTTTGGATCTGCCTCCACGCCTGCCATCTGCAGCTTCTTAAATATGGCCTCCCGGTCTGTGTGAAAATAGCTGTCATTACGGGGCTGCCCGATTTCCAGGATTTTTCCGGGATAAAGATTTTTCATTTTGAACGCATTCTCATAAATCTCTGTCATAAAATGATTGGGCGCGATCAGATAGTCTGCTGCAAGGAAATTCCTTACTGTATTTCCTGCACTCACCTTGCCTGCCGGAATGTCAAATCCAATGGTTTTTAACGGGATTCCGTGCCAGGTATCCACAAAGATCTGCTCCTTACGTTTGGTAAAATATCCGGGAAAGCTTACATTATTGATCAGATATTTGGCTGTAGCCAGATATTCCCTGTATTCTACAGACTGGAATTTAATAAATTTCACATTTGGATCATCCCTGTAAAGTCCCATCCATGGTTCATTATCCGAAAAATCGTCAATGACCCAGACATGGAGATACTCCTGAAATTCTGTCTGGGTCAGCAAATACTTGAAAATGGCATGAGGGCTGCAGGTCATGCCTCTGCCCCCAAATGCCTCGTATAGTATACATTTTTCCTTTATGGGACTGTCAAGAAAATCCGCGTACTTCTCCCGAAGCTCCTCCGTAAGATTGTATTTTGCCTCATCCCTGGCTCTCTTTAAGGCAGCCTCAAAAGTGTCCTTTTCTTTACCGGAATTTTCATCCGGGCGGACCAGCTTTTTCACCAGCTTCTTCAAGTTGTTCACGGTGATCTTCATGTCACTTCCCCCTCTTCTTCGCAACTACACGTTCAAAAAGTCTGTCCCATTCTTTCACTGCCTTGTCGATAGAAAAATCATCAGACTTGGCAATGGCATTCGCAGACATCCGGACACGAAGCTCTTCGTCATGTGCCAGTTTCAGCATGGCCTGGGCAAATTTGTGGGGATCAAACGCTTCAGGAAGGAAACCAGTCTTTCCATCATCAATGATCAGATCCATGGCGCCCATATGATAAGCGATTACCGGAAGACCGAACTCAAAGGCTTCCATAATCACCATAGGCCAGCCCTCCCATCTGGATGGAAGAAGGAAAACAGAAGAATTCAGATAATACTTCTCAGGCTCATTGGTATATCCTACAAAATGGACACGCTTCTCCAGATGACGCTTCTTCGCATCTGCCCTGATCTGGTCAAAAAGATCTCCGTCTCCGATGATATCAAGCTCCCACTCCGAATCCTCTTTGCAGAACTCTTCAAAGGATTCCATCATCAGATCCAGTCCTTTGGCATATACGAAACGGGTCGCCATAAGAAAACGTTTGGATTTCACATCGCACTTCTTTTCACTGACAAAGCTTCTGGGATTGATTTTTACTTCACAATCTATTCCAAGCTTCTCCATATAGTCCCGCTTATCATAATCACTCAACACAATGTAGCGGTCCAAATTTGGCAGATACTGCTGAAGAAGGTTCTCCTGCTGCCAGAAGACGACAGGCTTCACATGAAGATATCCGTCATAGCAGTTATGCTGCCAGCCGATGGTTGCGGCTTTCAGCCGAGGCGCGATCATGGCAAGTCTCAAGCTTAAGGATGCTGTGGTAAGGATCACGTCATAATCCTGGGAATTGAAATATTCCACCCATTTCTCTCTTGTTTTTTTAGGAAAAATTGCTTCTGCAAGAATGGGATTCAGGCTTTTTTTATTAAACAGACCAGATCTGTCATTGAGCTTCTTCACCAGATAGCGGGCGCAGAAAGCCGGGGTATGATGCTTATTCACGAACTGGCTGTTGTCAATGAAATCCACATTGATATCTTCACTTAAATGATACATGGTGCGGTCTTCACGAAAGCGGTCTTCATAAGTCATGATCGTCACTTCATGCTCTTTCACCAGCTCGTTGGCCAACAGGGAAACCACTCTCTTGGTTCCGCCCAGATCAAAGATTTTTGTTATCCAGATACATATTTTCATGTTATATACCACCCCTGCAGGGGCTTCCTCCTTTTGCGGGATAAATCCTGAAGCATGTAAAAAAGGCTTTCGTATTTTCTCTGTTATACCGTAATTTTGAAATAATCCAGAACACGTTTGCAGTAATTATCTGTTACATTATGAGTCTTTGCAAGAATTGCCTTACGCTGATTCTCATAGTCATCTTTTCCATTTTTGACATCCAGAACAAACTGTTCAAACTGCTGTACATTGTAAATATGTTCTCCTGGCATGTATTCCAGTGGATTTTCAAATACCCATCCTCTGGACTCCGTATAGGCATCATAGTCATCCAGGGTAAATCCAATAGGTCTGTTGAGAAGCAGATAATCAATTGCCACAGAAGAATAGTCAGAAATCAGGGCATCCGAACAGTTGATAAACTCATAAAGCTGCAAGCCATTGTCTTCCAGATCCTGATTTTCCAGGTAAACAATGTTTGTCAGCACATTTTCTCCAAAGTCATATGGAATCTGGAGATAATGCTTCTTAATTACCACAAGTACATGATTATCACGACAGAAATTATTAAAAGCAAGAAGCCGCTCCTTATCGTCCAGGATCGGGATATTAAATTCATTGTTCAGCGTTTCCTCATTCAGTCTCTCGCTGCTTGCATGACGGTAGGTAGGCATCCACAGGATCAGCCTGTCACTGTCAGCTGCTTTCAGAAGCTTTTCCTTATATGCTCTTGCGGCGTCGCTTCCCTTCATCATCTGATCGTAACGGGGATAGCCAAGTGCAAGAAGCTTCCTGGAACTGCAGCCAAAGAACTCTTTCTTCGTCTCAATAAACACATCTCCTGGCACCAGACAGTAGTCGAAAAATACCTTGCGGTTGTTCTTGTTCGCCTTGTAGCCGCAGCCATGCCAGAGATTTACAAAAGTCTGACCCTTTCTTGCCATTCCGATCCAGTTAAACGCCTGGGTGTAGAAAATAAAGGCTGAAGTCAATGCATAGCGGTAAGCTGCTGCCCTGCGGATCGTCGTGTTCTTCTTGAAATTGCGAACAAACTTCACATTCTCCGCTTGGTATTTCTTATACTTCTCCGGCTCATGAACCAGCCAGACAAGCTCATATTTTTTATTATATCCATTTGCAACCATATAATCAAAAAGAGCCCGGCAATTGTCTGTAAAATCATCATTTGTCTCAAACAGGATTCTGTTTTTCACCATACGCGGGGGGAATTTGCGAAGTCTTCTCACTTTCCAGCGGTCATATAAAGCATAAGTCACATAGCCTTTGAAAGTGGTGAACAAAGGTCCTGCGCCCTGCTCTTTCAGGATTTTTGAAAATTTCTTTAGAATTCTCTGTGCTCTTTCCATGGATTTTACCTTTCTTAATATATTACAATCCAGAGCCTGTTTAAAAAAGGCTCTAAATCAGTCCGCATTAATACTCTTTCAGTTTCTCACGAAGCATTGTAGAAGAAGTATCTTTGGTGTAGGGAAGATAAACCAGCCTGGCTCCCAGGGCTTCCATCTCTTTCCCGGTGCGCTCCCAGCGCTCATTTCCCTTCCAGTCATCTCCGATATAAATTTCATCGAAACGGATCTTATCCCAGATTTCTTTTTTATCAAGGGTATTTGTGATGATCACCTCGTCCACATATTTAATAGACCGGACGATCTCAGCCCGCTCTTCCAATGGCACGATAGGTCTTTTATTCTTATAGCTTTCCACAAGCTCATCTGTATTTACGCCTACGATCAGATAATCACATCTTCTCTTAGCATTTTTGATCAGGTTCAGATGACCGATATGAAACATATCGTAAGTTCCCTGTGTGTATCCGATTACCTTTCCCATTTATCCCTCTCCTGTATCTGTTTTTTTCGAAAAAATAATCATAGCACATTGTTTTCTAAATAACTATACCACTCACTTGTCTGTGAATCCGATTGATATAATTATTTACGAAATGATGTACTAGAACCTTTTTGGATGGGTAACTTCTGCTTTTATTTTACTTTATATTCAAATACTCTGCAAGTGCCTCGCAGTAACCTGACTTCTTTGGCATAGTGTGCATTGCAGGCAATAATCTTCTTCTCTCTTCCTTAAAAGGATCCTCTCCCACTGCGATATAGGAAAAATAGTCCTTCAGATCCTCTAAATTGTAAATCTTCTCACCTGGCATATATGCTTCCGGATTTTCAAATACAAATCCTCTTGTATTTCGATAGCTTTCCAGGTCTGTGAGCACATAGCCCAGAGGTCGGTCAAGAAGCATATAGTCTACTGCAATGGAGGAATAATCCGAAATCAGTCCATCCATAAGTCCCACCAGTTCATACAGCTGAATGCCCGATTTCTGAAGCATTTCTTCTGTCACATAACGGATATTGGTATACGCACCTTCATCCAGGGACCAGCCAGACTGAAGGGGATGTTTTTTGATGATCAGAAATATTCCGCATTCCCTTAAATGAACATCCAGTGCTTTCAGCTCCGCCTCGCTCTCCAATGCAGGAAGCTGAAAGGGAAGTTCAATTTCATTCTCTGCGCTGATCAGCACCTCACTTTTTCGGAAAGTAGGCATCCAGATCACTGTTTTCATATCCTTATGGGAAAAAAGCTTCTCCAGCGCCTCCCCACGGCTGACAGATGGATGGAGCATCCAGTCATACCTTGGATAGCCAAGGGCAAGAATCTTCTCTTTCTCACAGTTCCAGTAACGGGATTTTGTTTCCACAAACACAGGTCCCGGCACCATGGCATGGTCAAAATGCATCATGCTTTTTCCTGTAGGCGGCTTGTTGTCTTTGGCTACATCCTTATAGCCGCAGCCATGCCACATGTTCACTGTGATCTGCCCTTTACAATGGTAAAAATTCAGGTAAGCTGTATTGTTTGTATAGAAAAAAAATCCTGCAACAGCGCCATAATAATAAGCAAGGGGGCTGGACCAGCCATATTTATTCTCTGCTGTTACAAATTTAACATTCTTGCATTTCAGTTTCTCACATTTTTTCTTATCGGAAACCATCCAGATAATCTGATGGTTCTCATTTATTTTATTCTGAATCAAATATTCATAAAAAGCCCTGGGATTGTCTGTCATGTCCTGCATGGTACGGTTTTTCAGCACAATACAGTTCTGACGGAGCTTCCCGTGATTCCCGAACCATTTTCCCACTAGGGCAAGCTCCGCCTTTGAACAAAAGCGGCCCAGATAATAAAGAACACTTCCAGCCAGACCCTCTTCTTTTATTTTCCTTTTAAGGGAATCCTTTGTCATCTCTTACCCTCGTTTCTATAATTTACCTGATAAAATTACGATACACCAGAGTGCTTTTGAAAAAAGCTATTTGCAATTACATCTCAAAAGACGATTTCTCTGGAAAAATCACTTCAAAGCTTCTCTGAATTTCTTTCTTCTGCTTCTCAAAATCACCCACATTCACATCATCATTAAGGCAGATCATCTTACACGCCTGTCTGCGAATGGTATGGTGGATCTGCTGATCATGTTTTCCTATGGTATAAAATCTTCCAAGCTTCGGTGACTGGGGCGTAAATTTCCCTTCCATGTACTGCCAGTATTTCATTACGTACTGGTTCACATCGAATACTGTACGGAAACGATTCTTACAAACCTCATCCAGAACAGTGCCTTCTTCGTCCCATACTTTCCAATAGGTTGCTTTCAAAAAAGGACTTGGAAGATGTGAATATTTAAAACTGGAAAATTCACGATAAGGCAGCATCAGCACATTGCGGAAGAGCATTGCTCCATAAGCCGGACTGAACCATTTTTTTGCCTGCTTTTTGATCACTTCTTTTTTATTATAATGCATATTGACAAGAGCTGCATCATTCATAAGAATATTGGCAAAAGGATTGCGGATATTGTCCTGCACAAGGGCGGTCTCAATACAGCAGTCACAGGGAAATCCGTTTTTGAAAAAATCTTCCGGTCTCACGGAATCAATGAGAAACATATCATCATTAAAAAAGACGAAATGCTCTGACAATCCTTTTATTCGGTGAAGATTCAGTTCTATGGAATTAATATTAAAGGTAGGAAGATAAGCAGGCGCCATAAAATCCTCATGCTTTACAATCTGAATCTTTTCATGCGCTGTGTTCAGCCACTTTGGAACATGTCCCCATGTAACAAAATATATTTTATTTACCCAGGGAGCAAATTTCTCCACACCGCGGAACCAGTACTGGAGATTGTCCCAATCGCGGTATCTGCTCTCCCCGGCGTCAGTTCCCCTGCCAGGCTGATATTCCCTGCGCTGTGCAAGCCAGTCAGGGTCACTGCCGTCCACCCAGGTGAGCACAAAATCTATTTTTTCCATTCCTATTCTCCTGCTCTTTAAATGGTTGCGTTCTAGAAATTGTGACGCACATCTTGCAGAAAGCCTTTTTCAAACACGCTCTAAAGCTTTCTCAGTCAGCTTATCTGCCATACAGAAGCATCAGCTTCTGCCCTTCCTTATGGATGTCAAATCCTGCTTCTGCCAGCCTTCTGGCCGCTTCTTCTCTTTCGATTCTCCCGGCTTCCTTCATCTTAAACACAGCTTTGGCCCATTTCTCCGGGCTTTCTGCCAGAGAAATCATCGTCACATTTTCCTGGGAGAGTACTGCTTCTCCTGTGATCTGGTCTGAAATCACACAGGGCAGGCCATTGGCCTGAGCTTCCAGAAGAGTAAAGGGAAGTCCCTCAAATAAAGAAGGAAACAGGAAAACATCCATGGCGCTTAAGTACCGCTCCACGTCCTGACATACTCCCGTAAATATGATTTTATCCAGGACACCCGCCTTCTTAGCCTGCTCCTGGATCTGTTCCTTTAATTCGCCGTCACCTATAAGGCAAAGCCTTGCAGCCGGCTCTTTTCGTTGGATTTCATGGAAAATACGAAGAATGGCCTCATGATTCTTCTGAATCTGAAACCTGCCTACATGCCCTACTACCAGGGCATCCCCAGAAATCCCCAGCTTTTCTCTGATTTTCCGCCTGTTTGACTCTGAAAAGCCATATTTATCTGTCTCAATTGCGTTTGCAACCAAAGTTACTTCACCCCGTTCAAAAGCCTTATCTCCGAACAACCATCTGCCTGCTTTTTCGGAACAGGCAAACTTCTCATTCACATAATGCTTCATTCTGGGACGATTCACGCCATCCATCAGCTTACGCACAATTCCCGGTGCTGAAGCGTTATGGGAATGTGCTATTACCTTTCTCACTCCTGCCTGCTTCGCCAGGCGAAGTGGTACGATATTGGCTGCTGAAAGCATATTCACATGCACGACATCGTACTTCTCCCGGGAAAGGAGCTTCCGAAAGGCCTTTATATAGCCAAAGTAATCTTTTTTTACATTGGGGACATAGAAAACCCGTCCCCCAAGCTCCAGGATTTCTTTCTCATAAGCAATCGTTCCATACATGGATACAAAATCAAAGGATACTCCCTGTCTGGCCAGTTCCCTGAAATAATTCATTACAAATGCTTCCATACCGCCAGGATTATTTCCTAGCCCTACCTGCAGGATTTTCATTTTTCACCTTCTAAACGCTTTATCAGCTTGTCATATCTGGAAACTTCCCGGGTTAATTCCTTTTTCATAATCAGCCACCTATCATTTTACTGTATTGCTCAGAGATCGGATCAATGTCGCCGTATGCGATCAGCTTGCCTTTTTCCAGAATCATGGCCTTATTGCAAAGGCGCTGTACCTGTTCCAGAGAATGGGATACAAAAAGGACGGTAACACCTGAGTCAAACATACTCATGATCTTTGCTTCACTTTTCTTTCGGAATTTCGCATCTCCGACAGATAATACTTCATCCAGGATCAAGATATCTGGTTCCACCAATGTTGCAACAGAGAATCCAAGTCTTGATTTCATACCTGAAGAATAGTTCTTAACTGGGACATCTATAAATTTGCCCAGTTCTGAGAACTCTATGATCTCATCTAACTTCTCATCTAAGAACTTCTTTGAGAATCCAAGAACTGCTCCATAAAGATAAATATTCTCACGTCCTGTATACTGTTGGTCAAATCCAGCACCTAATTCAAGCAATGGAGCGATCTTCCCCTTGGCTGTCACAGTTCCTTCCGTTGCTTTTAATACCCCTGCAATAACCTTTAACAGTGTACTCTTTCCAGCTCCATTCAATCCAAGGATTCCAAGTCGATCCCCTTTGTTAAGGGTAAAATTAATATCTTTTAATGCCCAGAATTCATTATATGAAATCTGATGTTTCAATAACTTAATCACATAATCTTTCAGATCATCAACCTTTTCCTGACTTAAGTTAAACTTCATTCCAACATGTTCAACTTTCAATACTTCTTTCTTTGCCATGATACCCTCCTAAATATGCAGAATGAATTCATCTTGCTTCTTATAGAAGAAAATCAATCCTACAATAACACTTACGATTGCAAACACGATGGATGCAGCTAAAAACTTCATATTCATCGGCATACCAAAAACAGCCTGTCTAAAATTATGGATCAAAAGATATAATGGATTACATTTTAAGATCCATCCAAAACCTGATTTTAATAACTTCTCTGGTTTGTAGAAAATTGCTGAAGCATACATAATGATCATTAATCCTACAGACCATAAATATTCTAAGTCTCTAAAGAATACTGCCATCGTAGATAGGATCATTCCAACTCCAAAAGCTGTGATCAGTAATAAGATCAATGGAATGATCGCCTGTGCCAGATAAATGGTTGGATATACCTTCAAAACAATAGATACTACTACCAACACGATCAAAGAGATAGCAAAAATAATATAATTAAACAATACACTGGATAATGGATAAATATATTTTGGCACATATACTTTCTTGATCATTCCTGCATTCGTCCTGATCGCTTTCATCGCACCATTTGTCGC
>OHQZ01000554.1_pt1 | contig 14309 bp, 10 predicted proteins | sample 1578281 | NCBI WGS metagenome assembly OHQZ01 (sample SAMEA3879589, study PRJEB24766) | human gut metagenome | biome: human-associated habitat; feature: feces | place: USA | collected 1985/1987
GGAAGGTCTGTATCACACATCAGTTCCACAGCTTTACTAAGACGTTTCCGCTGAAGTAGCTCCTTAAAATTAAAGCCTGTTGTTTTTTTTATCATTTTGCTTAATACATGCATGGGAAGGTGAAGCATATCGCATAGCTCAGTCAAGGTGGCCGTGCGGTATTTCTGCTCAATATAATCCAGAGTAGTCATGGATATCATGTTCTCGTACTGATTTGGAAGGCGCATTTCCACATACTGTACAGAGTCCATAAGGTAAAGAAAAATAAGTCCCATGGTAGTCTGATTGATTTTGTTCTGGTTGCCTCTTCCTGTTACAAGGGAATAAATAATATTTTCCAGAAGATTCTGGATCTGCAGCACCTCAGATACCTTAAAATGAAGATATTCTCCCTGCTGGTTATCCCGGCGCAGTACATTCACCAGAAAATCTGCCAGAACATTATTATTTCCTGCCATTGAATATGCCACATCAAAAAACTCCGGCAATACCATAAAATTTATGGCAATGTCATTCCTGCCAGCTGCAAGAATCTCATGATGGGTAAACTGATTCAGAAAAAGCAGTTCCCCTTTTCGCACAATAACCTGTTTGCCATCTATAACATTAGTAAGAGTTCCCTCGCATACGTAGAGTACTTCCACATAATTATGGCGGTGAAGGGGGAAATGAACAAACCTGGTATGGGTGCGGATTGCGATCAGCTTCCCTTCCTCCAGCATCTTATTGCTGTCAATTGTAAAATCGCTTCCAGACGTGTAAAGATCCCTGTCCACTTCTGCTTCTCCGTTCAGGATCCTTCTCTCTTCTTCTGTAATTTCACGAAGCTGCTCCAAGAGTTCTCTCTGCACTACACATACCCCCTGCTGCATGATTTCTGTTTTTCTAATTATATACACAAAAAGAAGTTAGTGTCAAAAGCTCTTTTCACACTAACTTCTTCCTCTATTTTTAATCTCTATTTTTTCTTTTTCAGGACCCTTGTTGCCAGCGGCTGCATAATCTCATCCGCTGCGCCGTAGATCACTTCATATTCTGCCGGAACCGGAACTGCCTTGGTTTCTCTTGCATAGTTCTGGATAAACAGATATTCATTTTCCTGATTTTCACGTAAGGTGACAGAAACCTCTGCCGGTACGAATCCCAGCGGTGCCTGAATGCCAGCTTCCTTTGCTGCCTTTCCGTAGAAATCACTGTAGAAAGCCTGTTCCATATCTGCGCCAACGTAATATACGTGACCTTTTCCATATGATTTATGTGTCACTACAGGAGTTCCTGCATAGAAGTCATCGCCATAGCGCATAAGCACTTCTGCGTCAGAAACCTTTACCAGCTCACACAGGTTCTTGCAAGTATAGATGCCGCTGATTTCCAGATGATTGCCTGGTTCCGAAATTCCATGGTTCTCTTCCCAGTCATAAAGAGCATCAATCTCCGTAGTACGAAGACCAGCTGCCTCCATAAGCCCGTATGGTGTACCTCCAAGGAAGCACTTGTCTGTGCCATCTACAAGACCGGTCCAGTAAGTGATCACCAGAGTTCCACCATTTTCTGCATATGCTCGTAATTTTTCTTCGTATCCATCTTTGAACATATAAGCCATTGGCGCTGCCACAATCTTATAGTCGGAAAGCTCATGCTCCATGGAGATCACATCCACATTCAGTCCCTGTTCCCGTAGGGCGCGGTACTGCTTCTGTACCGCTTCTGTGTAGAACATGTTCTCATTCCTTGGTCCCTGTGTATCCTGAATTGCCCAGTTATTTTCTCTGTCATAAAGGACTGCTGCCGGAGACTTCATCTGGCTGCCGCAAACTTCCTTCAGTGTCTCCAGTGCCTCTCCAACCTCTGTTACTTCTTTAAACACACGGGTATCATCTCCACCATAGTGGTCGATCACTGCGCCGTGGAATTTCTCAGAAGCCCCCTGGCTCTGGTGCAGCTGGAAGTATAAAACGCTGTCAGAGCCGTGAGCCACTGCCTGAAGAGAGGCAGCCAGCATCATTCCCGGCTTTTTCAGCTTATTGATGGGCTTCCAGTTTGTGGCAGATGGGCAGGACTCCATGAGAAGGAATGGCTGATTCTTAATGCTCCTCATCAGATCATGCTGCATACCTGCGTCAATGGCAGTAAAAAATTCCTCTTTCTTATGCCAGCTTGGATAGTTGTCCCAGGATACCACATCCAGAACATCGCGAAACTTCTTGTAATCAAGACCATTGTAATCATACATCAGATTGGCTGTTACCGGCAGTTCAGAACCGCCTTCACGGATTGCAGCAACCTCTCCTTTGATAAAATCAATGGTGCGGTCAGTAACGAACCGGTTCCAGTCAAGCTTCAATGCATGAAGCTCGTTCTCCCCCTTTGGGGATGGGGCTTCAATCTGATCGAAGCTATTGTAAATGTGGCTCCAGAATGTGGTGCACCAGCTGGAATTCAGCTTCTCAATGGTTCCATATTTCTCCTTCAGCCATTCCCGGAATTTCTGCTGGCAAAGAGGGCAATAGCATTCTCCGCCAAACTCATTGGAAATGTGCCACAGAATCACACCAGGATGACTGCCCAGTCTCTGGGAAAGCAGCTTGTCCAAATCATGGACCTTCTGACGATATACCGGAGAGGTATAGCAGTGATTATGTCTGCCTCCGAAAAATCTTCTGGTGCGGTCCGGATCCATGCGAAGGACCTCCGGATACTTATCGGCCATCCACTTTGGCCTTGCGCCTGACGGTGTTGCCAGAATCGTGGAAATTCCCTCTTTATATAAATTGTCAATAATCTCTTCCAGCCAGCCCAAATTGTACTTTCCTTCTTCTGGTTCCAGTACTGCCCAGGAAAAGATTCCTACAGATACTGTATTAATATGGGCTTTTTTGAAATATTCAATGTCTTTTTTCAGAATGTCCGGGCGGTCAAGCCACTGCTCCGGATTGTAGTCACCACCATGCAGCATACGGCCATATTCTATTTTTTTTGCCATCTCAATCTCCTTTTTGTTGCCATGATAAGAGTATTTTTGTTACTGGCCACGGAGTGAGCAGTAACGTATTTTTTCTCAGATTCCCTTAAATACAAATGAAAACTCCATAGGCTTACTTGTATCCAGCAGATATTCTTCCTGGGTTCTTGCTCCCCAGCTGTCGTCTCCGGCAATTCCCATCTGGCCTTTTGCCACGCGCACTACTGTATAATGAATCTGGGGCAGCTCATATGGATGCATTGCATTTTCCATCTCGTGAGGTGTGTATGGCAGGGCAGAGAACATCATCGGGCCATTTTCTTTATCCATCTCAAAAAGCATTCCTCTGCCTTTCCGGTCTGTGATTTTCGCCCATCTGACCTCTTCCTTGGCACCGCATTCCTGTGGAACCATATATCTTGCCACATTATCTTTTACCATATTGTCGTAGATTCCAAGCTTTGCACCTTTCTTACGGTCTGCATAGGTCTCAGCTTCTCCAAGTCCATACCAGGATACATGGTCATAATCTGCATTAAACTTGAAAATCACACCAAATTCCGGCATATCGCCAAGCTCCTTCACCGGATCATAGGAAAGTGTGGTACGAATTCTTCCATCTCCGAAAACTTCATAAGCAAGTGTACACTCAGCCGCCGGAACAGTTGGAAGAAAATAGGTATAGGATACCTTTACGGAATGCTCTTTTTCCTCTACCTTTGGTACATTTCCAGGTCCATATGCCGCTCCGCGGTAATCCTTATGGTTTACATACATGCTGGCAAGCTTCCACTGTCCATATCGCATTGCCATCAGATTTCCACAGTCATTGTCTGTTGGTGCACGCCAGAAATTAGGCTTCGGAATTGCCTCGATCATTTCTTTTCCTGCATATTTATAGGAAACAAGACCACCGTTCAATACGGAGAAAAGCACCTCAAATTCCGCTCCGCGCACGCCAATATTATGGGTACTATGAATTACCTCCAGATGCTCTGTGCAAGGCTTCACAGCTGTTTCCACCTGGTAAACATACTGTCCAAAGGCAACCTCATGACCTGCTTTCGCCCATGGCATATCCTCTTTCAAATGGAAAGAAACCGTTACCGTGTACTCACCTGCTTTCTCCTCCTTCTTAAATGGAAGAGCATATTCCATCTGGCTCAAAGGAGCCACTGCTGTATCCAGTACTTCTGTATGAATTATGTTTCCATCCTTCTGAAGGGTTACTCTGCATTCAAATGTGTCCGTATTTACAAACAGATTTTTGTTGATCACATTCACTGAATCAGCACTTACCTGTGCGGTAATATTCTGATAATTAAATTTCACTTCCTGCATCTTCGGAGACGCATCACGATTTCCACCATATGCAATACCATTTCCACTGAAATTATAATCAGTAGGACGCTCGCCAAAATCTCCGCCATATGCCTGGAACTCTTTTCCATAACGGTCTTTTTTGTAAATAGACTGATCGATATAATCCCAGATAAAGCCACCCTGATATTTCGGCTCTGTATCTGTCAGATCTGTATATTTATGCATGGCACCGCAGGAATTTCCCATGGCATGGGTATACTCACAGCAGATAAAGGGCTTGGAATCATCTTTTGCAAGAAACTCTTTAATTGCTTCCACAGATGGATACATCTGGCTTTCCATATCGCTGGTAGCGTTATATCTGCGGTCATGGCAGACACCTTCATAATGTACCAGACGGGTAGGATCTGCATTTCTAAAGAGCTGGGACATTTCAAAAATATCCTTACCACCGAAGGACTCATTTCCACAGGACCAGATCAGGATTGCAGGATGGTTCTTATCTCTCTGATACATGGAATTGGCGCGGTCTAACATCATAGACTGCCATTCCGGCTTATCATGTGGAACCACGTAAGTATAGTCTTTCGTAAATTCCGCTGTATCCCAGGAGCCGTGACTTTCCAGGTTGGTCTCATCGATCATGTAAATTCCAAACTCATCACAAAGCTGGTAGATCAGAGAAGCATCCGGATAATGACAGGTTCGGATGGCATTGATGTTATTCTGCTTCATGATGGTCAGATCCTTGCGGAGCTCTGCTTCGGATACACATCTTCCTGTTATGGAACTGAATTCATGACGGTTCACACCTTTAAATACAATTCGTTTTCCATTTAAAGTCATAATTCCATCTTTCATTTCAAATCGGCGGAAACCGACTTTCTGAGGGATCACTTCCTGAAGAATACCATTCTCATCGAAAACCTCCATGACCAAATCGTAGAGCTGGGGATCTTCTGCACTCCAGAGAATCGGATTCTCCACCGTCCAGCTAAAAGTATCAGCAACACCTTTCTGAACGGTTCTGCCAGTAGCTTCAGCGGCTGCATCTTTTCCGTTCCTGTCACTTCCTGTATTTGCTGCATTTTCGCCTAAGCTCTTATTTTCCTCCAATATGGTCTGTCCTTTTTTTGACAGAACAATATGTACGTTTCCCTTTCCCCAGGTGCTGGTCTTGACTTCAAACCGGGCTTTCTTAAGGCTCTCATCCGGGATTGCACGGATCTGGAGATCATACACATGCACACCCGGTACTGTATAAAGATAAACCTCACGGTAAATTCCAGAGAAGCGATAAAAATCCTGGTCCTCGCACCAGCTGCTGGCTGTCCACTTGAACACCTGGACTGCCAGCTTATTTTCCCCTTCTTTCACATAATCGGTGAGTTCAAATTCTGACGGGGTAAAAGAATCTTCACTATATCCCACAAACTGACCATTCAGCCAGAGAGCGATTCCACTTTCTGCACCCTGGAAGGAAATAAAAAGACGTTTTCCTTTCATCTGTTCCGGCACTGTGAAATATTTCACATAGCTTGCCACAGGATTGAAATGCTCCGGAATCTCCCCTGGGTGAATATCCTCGTGCCCTTCCCATGGGTACTGCACATTGGCATACTGAGGTGCATCATAGCCCTCCATCTGGATATGAGCCGGCACACGGATGTCATCCCAGTCTTTGCAGGAATAATCTTCTCTCTCGAAGCCTTTTATGGTATTTCCGTAATTGCGGGCATAATGGAATTTCCAGATTCCATTTAAGCTGTGGCGGTAAGAAGTCTCACCTGCGGAAACCTCTTCCACGTTTGCATAAGTGATATGATCGGAGTGAGCCTCCATTCTTCCTTCTTTAAAATACTCGGGATTCTTAACTAATAAATAATCAAATTCCTTCATATGTAATCCTTTCTCGATACTGTTCACTGGTAACAACAGTAACCCTTTCTCTATAAACGTTGCGGGCAATATTTTCCAGATGCCCTGCACTGGTTTTATTATAGTAATATAAACTTTCTATTTCCATGGAATTTTTACAGAATAATATATAAAAATCGTCCATAGATTGCGTATCCATGTTCAGAAAAAAGGGCGCCGCAAATAAATCGCAGCACCCTTAGATTTTCAAACTTATTTCACCGCACCGGTGATACCTTCTGCAAACTGCTTCTGCAGAACGAAGAATACAACCATGGTCGGAATGGAACAGAATAATACGCCGCACATCAGCATACCGTAATCGGTTACATAGCCTGTGATCAGGTTGGCGATCAGCATTGGCATTGTGATGGCTTTGTTATCTGTCATGATTACCTTCGGCCACAGGTATGCATTCCAGGCATTCATAAAGGTAATAACAGCGGCTGCCGCGTAGGTGGATTTCATGGTTGGAATAAACATCTGGAAAAAGATTCTCACTTCACTTAAGCCGTCAATTCGTGCTGCTTCGATAATATCTACTGGAAAAGCTCTTGCATTCTGTCGGAACATCATGATCATAAACGGTGTGGAAATGATCGGAAGGATAAATCCGATGGATGTATTCAGAAGCTTCGCTTTTGAGAACATCTTAAACAACGGAACCATAGTAGCAACCTGAGGAACCATCATGGCAAGAAGGAGAATAGAAAACAATCTGTCTTTTCCTTTGTCATGATATACTTCGAATCCGTATCCGGCGATAGAACAGATCAGAAGACAGATCACTGTAGTCAGGATTGCATAGAAGAAAGAATTTCCAAGTGCTCTCCAAAGTGGCTGCTGGGATGTCAGGTTCTTAAAGTTCTCCATGAAATAGCTTCCCGGAATAATACGTCCGCGTGATACATCCGTGGAGGTATTTGTAGCTGCTGAAATCATCCAGTACAGCGGGAAAACGGAGAAAAATGATACAATGATCAGAAAAATGTATGTAGGAATCAATCTTCTCTGGATTGCAGATTTGTTTTTCTTAGTCACGAGTATCACCTACTTTCAAGTTGATAAATGCCAGAACTGCTACCATAATAAAGATAATAAAGGACATTGCTGCTGCATATCCGAAGTTCGGCACGTTGACAAAACAGGTATTGTAAACATAATGTGACATTGTGATGGTTGAGTTTGCAGGACCACCCTTTGTCAGGTTCATGGACTCATCAAACAGCTGTAAGGTACCGTTGATGGACATGATGAAGGTCATGATAATAGTCGGCTTCAGAAGCGGTACTGTGATCTTCCAGAAGGTTTTCCATCCGTTTGCACCATCGATCTTCGCTGCCTCATAAACAGAATATTCGATGTTCTGAAGTCCTGCCAAATAGAATACCATATTGTATCCGGTCCATCTCCAAATCAGGGCGATGATAATAACAATCTTCGCACTGGTGGAGTTTCCAAGGAAATTATATCCTGTGGAGAGAATTCCCAGTTTCATCAGTACACTGTTGACCAGACCGTCTGTTGCAAACATGGAACGGAAGATCAAGGAATAGGAAACCAGGGAAGTTGCACATGGAAGAAATACACATGTACGGAAAAAGCCTTTGAACTTCAGGTCTTTGTTGTTCAGAAGCTGTGCAAGCAGAATCGCAAGAATCAGCATGATCGGAACCTGAATGATCAGATACAGGAATGTGTTGCCAATGGACTGCTGGAACACTTTATCTGCAAGGATTCGTTTGTAGTTACTGAAGATTGGATCTGCAAAACGCATATTTGCGCCGGCACCTGTCTGCAGGGAAATGATAAATGCCCGGATCATTGGATAAAAGCTCATGATGGCGATCATGATAGAAGCTGGTGCCAGGAATATCCATCCGGCAGCTTTCTGCTTCGTAGCCAGTGTCATACCTTTTTTCTTGGAATTCACAGGAACTCCTCCTTTCAAGCCTATATATACTGCAACTTTTCCATCTAACAGCTGTACCAGTGAGCAAAATATTTTTATGTGACTTTCTTTTGCTCAGCCGTACAACTGTTAGATAGGCGCCTGTATGGAGTAACAGGCATTTTCTTTGAACAGAAAACGGAGGACTACTTAGCAGTCCCCCGCCTCCTAATAATTAATTCCTATTTAATTTTAATCACTGCCCGGAAAGGATTACTCAGTCATCTTGAATGCCAGTGTATCCTGTGCTTCCTGAAGAGCGTCTTCCTTAGCTGTTCCGTTTACGATATTAACAACAGCTGTGTTTACGCACTCTCTTGCCTCATAGTGATATGGAGTCTTTGTGAACTCCGGAATATGAGAAGAGTACTCTACGATTGTTGAGAAAATCGGCTGTCCGCCAAAGAACTCGTTTGGCTCGTTGTAAACATCAGACTCACCAGCTGGCAGATAGCAGGAAATAGCACCTGTCTCAGAAAGGATTGCATCATAGAAGTCTGTGCTGGAGCCAAATGTGCTTGCAAGGAAGTCCTCAGCAAGCTCTACATTCTTGCAGTTAGAGGTAATATACCAGGAAGATCCACCGTTGTTTGCATAGTTTGTAGCTGTGTCAACACCGTCAACCTTAGGCATTGTGGTGATTCCCCATAAGCCTTTCTGATCTTCTGTGGACATCAGAGTAGCTGTGATCCAGTTACCATTTACAATACCAGCAGCCTCACCGCTTGTGATGGTTGCAATGTACTCATCCCAGTTGTTTACAAGTTTCACAACGTCGTTCTGAACCAGCTCTGTGTAAAGGTCGATACATTTCTCAGCTGTCTCATTGCCAACGATATAAGCTTCGCCGTCTTCGTTAACGAAGTTCGCACCACAGGACTGGATCATCATCATAAGGGTATCGCCGCCTGTTGCTTCGCTTGTAAGAAGGTATTTGCCGGTCTTCTCGTGAATATCTTTACCAATCTCTTCGAATTTGGACCATGTGATATCTGTAAGGTCATCCAGTGTATATCCTGCTTCTTCAAGGATATCGGTACGGTAGCAGGCGATAACAGCACCGTTATCAAACGGAACACCGTAATGTGTATCATCTACCATAGAATAGGACTGTTTCAGAGCTCCGAAATCATCCCAGTTAACATTCATATCTTTCAAGTCTGTGAAAGCATCCGGATAAGCTTTCAGGAATTTCTGATAGCTGTTATCCTGCATGAGAACGATATCCGGAAGTGTGCTGTAGTCACCAGCGTTAGCTGCTGTAGTAAGCTTGGTCTGGCAGTCATCAGAAGATGTCTCGATGATATCTACTGAAAAGCCTTCATGATCAGCTGCATACTGATCAGCTGCGATCTGCATGGACTTGATATTGAAGTTCTGGTCCCATGCCCATACGGTTAATGTGTTGTCGTTGTCCTCTGCAGATACAACTGTTGCTCCTGCTGCCATGGAAGCTACCATTGCACCTGTAAGTAATACGGTAAGTACTTTTTTCTTCATAGAAATATCCTCCCTTAAAATTGTTTCTCTGTATTTCTTATGAATGTATTATACCATCCGCATATAGGGTGATGTATGCAATACCGCTCATATAATGTGCATTTTCGACCATTATGCTTATTTTTTTCTTTTTCATGTTTCATTCATTTTTTCACAATTTTTCGTCATGTTTACGAAGCATGTGGTTTTTTTTCACTAATGTACACATGTATTATTTGATTTTCTGTACTTTTTCACAAATTTTATATGTATATTTTGTGAACTATTCACATTCTTTTATTTTATTTCTATGCAAAAAAGACTTTCTGAGGATACCTGGTTTTCAGGGTATGGAGCATCTCTTCCGTAAGGTCCAGAAGTAATTTGATCTTACGTCCGTCTTCCTTAATGATCATTGTGTAATAGGGAGTATCTTCTTCATAGGAAGTATAATCATACTTCTTTAAGTGCTCTGTTCCACCGTTCTTTTTGTATTTTGCCACTGAGCCATGCCAGTGAGGGGCTACCACCTCCAGCTGCCGGAGGTCCAGCTCATGGGCTGTCTTACGGTACTTGTTTCCATAAATCACATCTATGGTAAGCTGTTCATTTTCCATTATGTATTCATAATCCCGCTGGCAAAAGGTCCCGTAAATAAAATAAAGACCTGCCAGGCAAAAACCAGCCAGCATAAAGGCCTGGGATATGGTAATTCCCATAACAACAAACACTACGGCAAAAAATACCATGGTCTTTTTTAATACTCCGGAAAGCCTCTTTTTCTTTCTGGTCACCTGTTCTACTATTTTGTAATCGTACATTCTACCATCCCTTCTCTGAATGAATATCAAATTTCAAGAGCTGCTGCTCGTAATTTTCCGGGCGTTTCCGCCACTCTGCCGGCGACATTCCCATCAGCTGGCGGAAGTTCCGGTTAAATGTGGAATTTGTTGTAAAGCCACATTTGTAGGCAATATCTGCGATAGACTCATCCGTCTTTTTCAGAATCTCACAGGCTGTCTGAATTCTTACCTTGTTAATATATTCCAGAGGACTCATATGCATATAGGAGGTAAACACCCTGCGAAAATGAGTCTCACTGATATGACAGGCTTTTGCCAGATCACCAATTCGGATATCCTCCATATAACATTGGGAAATATAGTCAATAGACCTGGAAATCATATTGGTGATTTTTCCTTTTTCCTCAATATTTTCTTCCTCAGAGGAACGGTTCATTCTTGCCACTTCCGCAAGTAATGCCAATAATACTCCTTTGGCCTCTTCCAGATAAAACTCATCACTGGCGCGCATAATTTCCAGTATCTTGATTATTTTGTTTGAAAGGCTTTTATATTCTGATTCTTTCAGGAAAAGTGCTTTTGAATAAATACGCTGGATCATTTTTTCTGCCCTGAGGGGCGTTCCTGCAGCCACCTGCAAAAAACCTTCCGCATCAATAAACAGATATTCCCATTTGCTGATATTTCCCACATCGCTGGTGGTCGTATGGGGAAAGTTCGGTGGAATAATGGTAAATTCCCGCCCTGCAAAGCGTACAGGCTCTTCTCCTAACACCAGCTCTCCTTCGCCACTGTAGCAGAAACCGATCTCCAGATAGTTATGAAAGTGAAGGTAATCCACATCCCTTCCATAATTCTGCACCCACTTTTCACCAAGAAGTGCCAGAATGGGGATTCCATCCTGCATCTGGTAATAGCGGAATTCCATTTTCATTTTTCGTTTTTTTGCCATGTAGTCTCCTGTAACAAAATTAAAAATATAGTTTTTTTTATCATACCACACTTTCCTTGTAAAAAGGGAATTTTTCTGCTATTCTCTTTTTAGATAAACGCAAAAAGGAGGATACTTATGTCCCAAACCCAGATTTTATTATATAATTTTAAAGATGAGGATCGTCTTCGCCAGATCCGTAGATATTTGAACCGACACAGAATCTCTGTCCGCATGGTACAGCAGCCAGAGTACCTGGAAAGTCTCGGATTTCTCTTCGAGATTCCTGGGTTTTCTAAGAATCCAGTATTTAACCTTGGAAAAAATTTTCAGGAAGAAATGATGGTGCTGAAAGATTTTTCCAGTGAGCAGCTGGATGAATTTCTGGCTTTCTTTAAGGAAAATGGCCTGCTGCCAGTGAACTTAAAAGCTATGCTTACACCGGTTACGGTTCACTGGGATTCTTTGAAGCTGCATGATGAGCTTATGAAAGAACATACGGAGATGTATTCACACAAATAAGCCAAATCAAAATCTGCTTCCTTGTCTGGATGAAGGCGCCGCAGCGGGCTACGGCAACCGAATTCGGGCAAAATGTACCGCAAAGTGTGCGTGCAGATTGCGGGAATAATTTTTCAGACACACTTTAGAGCGTATCTGAAAATCCAGGACGCGAAAAGGCCCTGCACTCGGCAGGGCCTTTTCTTTATTACCATCTAATCTTAAACGGTCTGATTAGTACAGTTTAGCCATCTCTTCGATGTTGTCTGGGTTGAACTCAAGCGGAGCGCCAAGAACCACTTCTGTACCACCGTCATCAGCTGCTGTGATTGTGTAGTCACCAAGGTCACCAGCTGTGAAGGTTTCATCAACAGCACCTGTGATCTCGTCGTTGATCAGAGCGATTGTTGTCAGAGCGGAAAGTTTTCCAAGGCCCTGCATATCCCACAGATAGAAGTATGGGCAGGAATGCTCATCATCAGCACCTGTGTACTCAAGCATCTCAGATGGAAGTCCAAGACCTGTCAGTTTGCAAGCAGATCCGTTGTCCTGAAGGTATTTAGCAGCTGCAGCGATACCAACTGTTGTAGGTGCGCAGATAACTTTCAGATCCGGATATTTCTCAAGAAGAGCTGCTGTCTGGTCTGTGGATTTCTGTGGCTCGTCATCGCCATATGCAACTTCTACAAGCTCAAGCTTGGAATATTTGTCATCCTCTTCCATAATCTTCTTCATAGCGTCGATCCATGCGTTCTGGTTTGCAGCCTGAGAAGTAGCGGAAAGAATTGCGAACTGTCCCTCTCCACCGGAGATATCAAGGCAAGCATCAAGAAGAGCCTGTCCTACAGCAACAGTACCAGCCTGGTTGACGAAGATCTGACGGCTGTCTGGGTTTGTAGCAGAGTCGAAGCAGGAGATCTTGATTCCTTCATCCATAGCTTCCTGTAATTTAGCCTGAAGAGCGTTTACGTCGTTTGCGGAGATGCAAATTGCATCGTAGTCCTGAGAGATCAGGTTGTCAAGAACTTTGATCTGAGCATCTGCTGTAGCTGCCTCTGGGTAAACAGTATCAACGGTAGCGCCCTCTGCCTCAGCTGTCTCTACGAAGGATTTTGCAGCGATTTCGAAGAATGCGTTACCAGCGGATTTACCAACCAGTGCGATTTTCTTTCCGTCAGCGGAACCAGCCATAGCCGGAACTGCGGATCCAAGGATCATTGCTCCACAAAGAAGTGCGCTTACGATTTTTTTGTTCATGTTTTTTTCCTCCCATGGAATAATATAGTTTTTGGTAACGGTTCAGCATTCCACCATCAGTGAAACAGCCGACAGTTACAGTTTTTATTTGCAACTGCTCCGCCTTCTGCGAAGCAGTTTACAAGCTTATAAAAAATATGAGTTAGTTGTTAAGGAATTTTATTTTGCTGTTTTTGCTTTTTTCTGAATTTCTTTAATGATATTTGGAAGTGCAACTGCACCGATCAGAAGAACACCAATGATCAGCAGGATTACCTGCGGATGGATATTTCTCTGTCCAAGACCAACACGAAGGCAGACGATGATAAATGCGGAAATCAGACCGCCGGCGATATTACCTTTACCACCTGTGGAGGAGATTCCTCCGAATACTGCCATTGCGATGGCATCCATCTCAAATCCGTTACCGGTTGTGGTATTTGCACCGAATGAGGAAGACATCAGAAACAGTGCACACAGTCCGGAGATGGTTCCCATCAGGGTGTAGATCACGAAACGGATCTTCTGTACATGGATTCCGGAGTAATAAGCTGCAAGACGGTTGGTACCGATTGCATATACTCTGCGTCCGAAGGTACATTTTCCAAGGATAACAGCTGCGATGATTCCAAGGATCAGAACCAGGAAAAGAATGTAAGGAACACGTCCTACTTTTCCGCCAAGTGCTGCAAAGCCTTCTGTGTTTGTTACGGAAATACTTCCGCCGCTTCCAAGAACGATTTCTGCAATACCTCTGAAAATAATCTGGGTTGCAAGTGTTACGATCATTGGAGGTAGTTCTTCAAATCTGGTAAGAACAAATGCGTTTACAGCGCCGCAAAGGGATCCAACCAGAAGTGTGGCAAGGATTACCACGATAAACGGGGCTCCTGTGTTTGCCACGATACAAGCCATTGTTGCGGAGAGACACACGATAGATCCAACGGAAATATCGATCTCGCCAAGTACCAGAATGTATGCCATCGGCAGCATCAAGAAGATTTCTGCCAGGTAAACAGGCATCTGACGGAGCAGACTCTTCAGATTATAGAACTCAGAAAAGTTTGCACAGAAAATATTTACTGCAATAAACAGGAGTACCAGAATGCCTTCCCAGCTGAAGATCATCTGTTTCACAGGGCTTTTCGGCACGTTGTTAATACTTCTTCCAGATTTTCCAGCCATGATTACATCTCCCTTCCCTTT
>OHQZ01000559.1_pt1 | contig 14241 bp, 10 predicted proteins | sample 1578281 | NCBI WGS metagenome assembly OHQZ01 (sample SAMEA3879589, study PRJEB24766) | human gut metagenome | biome: human-associated habitat; feature: feces | place: USA | collected 1985/1987
CTTCGTTGGTTCTGCTGCCCCCCGGCGGCACAAAATAATCATACACTGTATAATCCCATGTGCTGTTTTCTAAAATTTCAGCGACCAGGCGCATACTCTGTCCCAATCCCGTATCGCTTTTGATGCTGCCAATCAGGTTGATGCCCTTTTTGTGTGCCTGCGGCTCAAATGGTGTAATCTCTGTTTTTTCAAGGTCTTTTGCACCTTTTTCGATGACTTTTGCTTTAACTGCACTCAGCATTTTCTGCGGTATCAGCTTTACCAGCACCGGACGCAGGGCTTCCGCCATGTTTAATGCTGCTTTTGAAAGACTCATAAACGGTTCAACCTTTCTGTATCGTTAAAATAAAATCCCGGACGATTCTGCCAAGCTTCTCCGGTGCATATTTTGCAATAATCTCTTTATAGGCTTCTTCATCGACGTTGCTGTTAAAATGCAGCATTTTTTCTGCCAGATTGTCAATCTGGTGCTGTTCGGTGCCGTTTAAATCAAAACGGTCTCCATGCTGTCCGATAATTTCATCATAAATATCGAGATTGCCCACAATCATCGGCTTTCCAAACTTCATGACTTCAATTAACGGCATGCCAAAGCCCTCCGCCTTAGACGGAAATACAAAGCAGGAGCAGTCTGCAAACAGCTGATGTTTTTTATCATGGGTCACATAATCCAGATACGTAATGCCCTTTGTCTGTGCCATGGTTTCCTTTAACAGACTGTCAATATCGTCTTCCTGCATTTTCCCTGCAAGAATCAGCTCCTTTGTGCCGCCAAGCTCCCGGTATCTGCGGTAGCCCTTTAATAAGAGATCCACGCCTTTGCGCTTTTCCATATTGCCTACATATAAAAAGTAACCTTTATCCGTTGTTTCCCATGTGTCCTTTAACGGATTGGCAATGATGTAGGCATTGCAGTTTGCAATTTTTCGTGCCGCTGGAAAAAGCTTTTCTGTTGTCTTTTTCGTCTGTATTGAATTGTACAGAATCATATCCGTATTTCTTAATGTCTTTGCAAGATTATGTTTAAAATACAGGCTGTAAACAATGCCAAAATATTCGACATATTCAATCGGAAACATATCATGAATTGTAATCATGGTTTTAAAATTTCCTTTTAAGCGGATTGGGATAATGGTATTGACCTCCCAGAATAAATCCGGCTGAATTTCATTTAACTGTTTCTGAATAAATGAAAAGTAGGAATACACGCCCGCACTGCGGTATACGGCTTTCCCCTGTGTAATTACGGGGATTCCCTTTTCCATAAAATATCGGATGTACTCGCTTTCTGCCACATCGGAAAGCAGTACAAACTCAAATTCCCGGTATTTCATCAGAACCTTTAAGAAATCATTCAGATACATCCCCACACCACTAGGTCTGCTGCCTAATGTACGGGCATCTACTGCAATCTTCATATTCTATCCATTCTGCCGTCTGTGCGGCTTTTTTATCGTTGTTTTTATGATAACCGTTTTCGGTGTATTTATTCTCCAGCTGTAACTTTTTATCAAACAGTATCACTATACTCGTTTTACACTATTTTGTCAAAGCTTCCATCACAATCCGTGCGGATTTTTCCCACGAATACCGGGATAATACCGTTTCCGGTGCTTCCCTGCCGCCTTCTTTTAACAGCTGTTCAATGCTGATGTCCGCATTGTCACAGTCCACGTAATATGCCGCATTTCCGTAAATCTCATGCAGCACCGGAATATCGCCAAGCACCACCGGCGCCCCCATGCACAACGCTTCCATCGGTGGTATGCCAAAGCCTTCATACGTAGAAGGAAATAAAAACGCCCGGCAGTATTGCATCAGCGCCCGCGCTTCGCTGTCGGACACATAGCCCGTGCAGATGACATTATCCAGTTTTTCCACCCCGGAATCATCGCCCAGCGGCTTTCCCGAAAGCACATAGATTTTATCCGGATTTCCTGCGGCATTTTTTAAAATCCATGACAGATTTTTATTCGGTGCAAGCGATGCCAGATAATAGTAATACGCCCCTTTCGTAAGCTTAGGATACTTCTGGAAAATGGTTTCATCCGTATCTTTACGGTCCATATGCTGCCAGCCGTTCCCTGCCACATAAATCTGTCCTGCACGCACCCTGTACTGCTCTAAAATTTCTTTTTTGGACGTCTCACTGACCGTCACAATGATATCTGCCTTATGAAATGCGTGTGTATACATCCATTTACGGTATAAAATTTCATGCCATGCACCCGGCTCTTTAAAATATTCCGGGTGTGTCTTAAAGACAATATCGTGGACACAGACCAGCCCGCCCTTTGAAAACAGCGGCACGGTATTGCACAGGCAGATTCCCTTTGCCTTCTCTTTTTTTAAAAAACGTGCAAAACAGACCTGCTCCCACACTTTTACACGCCTGCTTTTTCCCGCACAGCGTACTTCAATATTTGAAAATTCCCGGCGGATTTCCTCAATGCGCGGTGTTTCAGGCAGCACCAGCACCAGCCGCAGGCACTCCTTATATGCCGGAGCCATTTTATTCATCTGCTTTAGAATCTCCGCCGCATACCGCTGTACGCCCAGTGCGGGTTCCAGCAGAAAGCTGCCGTTGATTGCATAATACTGTCCCATAAATTTTTAATTCCTTGTTTCTAGTTTTCTTTTGGGTGATAGGTCGGCGCCACTTTTTGTATCAGTGTGCGGATATCTCCCGTTTCTGCATAAGCTTCTTCTTTTAATTCTTCCAGATGCTCAAAGAAATGTTCTTTGTCAAATTCAATCGGCTTGCCGATATGAATCAGCTTATTGGCGGTATCCTGCAGACCTTCTTCTTTCATCAGCAGTTCTTCATAGAGCTTTTCACCCGGACGCAGTCCCGTATACTTAATCTCCATGTTGACGCCTAACGTATAGCCGGATAATCGGATCAGGTTCTTTGCCAGATCATCAATTTTGACCGGCTCTCCCATATCCAGAATAAAAATCTCTCCGCCCTTTGCGTAAGCGCCCGCCTGTAAAACAAGCGAAACCGCCTCCGGTATTGTCATAAAATAACGGATAATGTTCGGGTCTGTGACCGTTACCGGACCGCCCGCTTCAATCTGCTTTTTAAACAGCGGAATGACCGAACCGTTGCTTCCGAGTACATTGCCGAAACGCACGGCTACAAAATCCGTCTGTGAACGCTCGTTGTACGACTGGATAATCATTTCACAGATTCTCTTGGTTGCCCCCATGACATTGGTCGGGTTGACCGCCTTATCCGTAGAAATCATTACAAACTTGCCGACACCGTACTTGTCCGCCATTTTCGCAACATTCCATGTGCCGACAACGTTATTCTTAACGGCTTCATTTGGGCTGTCTTCCATCAGCGGTACATGCTTATGTGCCGCCGCATGATATACAATTTCCGGACGGTACTGTGCAAAAACGCTTTCCAGACGGGAAATATTCCGGATAGAACCAATCAGTGTTACCACATTGGCATCCGGGTAGGTCATCTTTAATTCCTGCTGGATTTCATATGCATTATTTTCATAAATATCAAATATAATCAGGCACTTCGGCTTGTGGCTTACAAGCTGTCTGCAAAGCTCCGAACCGATAGACCCGCCGCCGCCGGTGACAAGGATTGTCTTATCTTTAACATACCCCATAATGGAATCCAGATCGACTTCAATCGGGTCACGGCCGAGCAGATCCAAAACATCAACGCTCCGGATAGAATTGACGTTAATTTCGCCATCTACCATCTGGTAAACGCCCGGCAGAATCTTTAAATTACAGTCGGTTTCTTTGCAGATATTTAAAATGTTGCGCTTGTCTTCCATGGATGCAGACGGAATCGCAAAAATAATTTCATCAATATCATAGACCTTTGCAACTTCTTTAATTTTATTTCTTGTGCCGACAACCTTGACGCCGCGGATATATTTTCCGACCTTCTGTGTATCGTCATCAATAATACAGACCACCTTGGAGTTGTCCATATAACGCGAATTCTGGATTTCACGCATTAATACGTTGGTTGCCTCACCCGCACCGATAATCATAATCCGCACCTGCTCTGCGGTGTGGCGGTAATTCTGCAAGACGGTACGTATCATGCGGTACATAAAACGGCTGGCACTCATTGCAACGATTAAAAATACCCCGGATGTAAAATAACAGCTTCTCGGAAGCATCCAGCCCATGTATGCCGTTACACAGATATGGGCAAATTCCATTACAATACAGGCCTCCACAATTTTATAAAGTTCCGCAATGCTGGCATACTGCCATAAACTGTGATACATTCTGAAACACCAGAATATAATAATGGCAACAATCGTAAAAGGAATCATGTTTTTCTGATACTTGAGCAGATATTCCTCCGGGATTGCCGAAATGCTGATTTCAAAACGCATCAGCAGCGATAAAAATACACATCCGTTTACTAACAGGATATCCGTAATAATCAGGCATATTCTTCTGACGAGAAGCTGTATCCTGTCTTTTCTAGTTTCTTCCATTTTTTATTCCTTTCGCCCAAAAAGGCATTTTTATCAATCCTATGACCGTTCCGGTTCCATAACTGACATGCAGCATTAAAAATAGAAACGGAAGTGCCAGACAGGTTTTATTTCGTATTTCCGGTGCACCAATCACCGCCGCCAGCGCCATAATGACCGCCAGCAGTCCGTACAGCACCCACATCAGCCCCGTAAGTCCCGCTATAACTTTGAAAATCACCAGTGCCGCCCCGCTAAGTGCCGTTATGCTGCCTGCAATGGCAAAGCCTGTACAAAAAAGTACCGACAGGATAATTGCCATCACAAAGGCAAACGGCACAAAATGATACAGGGAAAGGCACGGTGCGCACACACCGGTTGTCAGTCCGATCCAATAGCCGTTGGCATATTTCTGCTTTAACATTTTTCCTAAATCCGGACGGATATGCTGATAGGAAATAATCTCCGGGTCAAAGCACAGCTTAAAGCCCGCCTTTCTCATACGATAGTGGATTTCATTGTCTTCGGTTCTTGCAAGCCGCTCATCAAATCCGCCGATGGTTTCAAATACCTTCCTGCGGTACGCTGCGTGAAACATGGATTTCACATAGCTTTTGCCGGGATTGTTGCGGTACGGTGCAATACTCGAACCAAACATGGAGCTTTCTGCCAGAAGCAATGTATTGCGAAACGGTGTCGGCTGTTCGATAATGTTCGGTCTTTGTCCGCCGCACACATCTTCCCCGCTCTCTAACACCGCCACATTTTTCGTAACAAAGTCTTTCGGAATGGATGCATGCGCATCAACCTTTAAAATGGCTTCTCCGCGGTAGGCTTTCAGGGCAACATTCCAGCCGCACGGCAGTGTCCGCTTTGGATTGTCAAGCACGCTTACGCTTACAAATCCCATATCGGGCTGTGTTGTATTCTGTGCTGCGAATTCCTGCATGATTTTCTTCGTGTGGTCTGACGATGCGGAATCGACCAGCACCACTTCCATGCTGCCGTGTGCATAATCCTGCGCCGCAATATCCTTTAAAATCGCAGGCAGTGTCTGTTCTTCATTATACGCAATCACACATATCGTAATAAACATAACTTTCCTCATTCTAAACAACTTCGGCTGCAAAAATCCGATATTTGCTTTTCCTTAATGAATCACCGATACAAAGGTGTTCCATAGTACACTCATATCCGATTTCAATCCGAATTTTTTCAGGCTTTCCAGATTATATCTCATTTTTGCCGGAAGCACTTCTTCTATATAAACCTTATCTGCGTCTTCTGCATTCGAAAGAAGCCTGTCCTCATCTTTATACGCAATGCTTGTCCTTGAAGTCAGTCCCGCAGGAAGCAGAAGTGTCGCATACATCTCCGGCGTATAGGCATCCACGTATTTTAAAACCTCCGGTCTTGTGCCGACCAGTGTCATATCACCCGCTAAAATGTTAAACAGCTGCGGAAATTCATCAATTCTTAATTTACGAAGCCACCTTCCGACACGCGTAATACGCGCATCATTGCTGACTGTCACCTGCGTACCCAGGCGGCTTGCATTGTTGACCATGGTACGGAATTTATATATCCTAAAAATCCTTCCGTACTGGGTTACACGCTCCTGCCTGAAAAATACAGGTCCCGGAGAATCCAGCTTTATTAATACCGCGACAATAAGCATCGGCAGTGCAAGTACGGCAAACATAATGGATGCCACAATCACATCAAGTATTCGTTTTGCCTTAAACCACGCGCTGCGTTTTACCAGGATGTTGTAATATTTCCGGACCTCTTTTGTCCGCATTTTATCGGGAAGGTTTGTCCACTCTCTTAATTCCATAATCTGTTCCTATTCCGGGCGCCATTTACTGTGAACGGCTGCTGCCACCATTTATTATTTTACAAGGCTGCAAAATGTGTCAATCACATAATCTGCCTGTTCATCCGTCAGGCAGGTATGCAGCGGCAGTGTAATCTCGTTGTGATACATTTCATAGGCATTCGGAAAATCTTCGATATGAAATCCCAGATTTTTATATGCCGTATGCATTGGCAGCGGCTTGTAGTGGACATTGCATGCCACACCGTTTTCCGCCATCCTGGTAATCATATCGTTGCGGTATTCTTCACCTTTTCCTGTAAGGCGCACAAGATAGAGATGTCCGCTTGAAGTTACCGTATCGTCAAAATGGGTAAGTGCCTCTGCCGGAAGCTTTGCAAGCCCTTTATTATACCGCTCTATAATCTCTTTCCTTCTTGCAAGAAGCTTCGGATAGCGCGCAAACTGCACCAGTCCGACAGCCGCCATAATATCCGTCATGTTACATTTATAATACGTTCCTATAATATCATATTCCCATGCACCAAGCTTTGTCTTTGCCAGTGCATCCTTGGACTGTCCGTGCAGGGAAAGCAGCATCAATTTGTGATACAGCTCTTCGTTATCCACGCCCGGAATATCGCGCCATACAAGCCCGCCGCCCTCTGCGGTCGTTAAGTTCTTTACGGCATGAAATGAAAAGCTTGTAAAATCCGCACACTCGCCGCTCATTTTTCCGTTTCTTTTCGCACCGAAGCCATGTGCCGAATCTGCCAGAATCAAAATGCGTCCCAGTGCTTCCTGTAACGGCGATGCCGGGTGAAACAGTGCTTTTTTACGCTCTGCAAGCGCGCGGATTCTGTCATAATCCACCATAACACCCGCAATATCTACCGGAATAATGGCTTTTGTCTTTTCCGTCACTGCCTGTTCTAACGCATCATAATCCAAATGGAAACTGCCCGGCGCGCAGTCAACCAGCTTAAGCGTTGCCCCCACATGGCAGACAACGCTTGCTGATGCTGTATAAGTATATGCCGGAACAATGACTTCATCGCCCTCTCCGATTCCAAACAGCCGCAGTGTCATTTCAAGACAGGCGGTTGCCGAATTCATGCACACTGCCTTTTGTGTATGGCAGTATGCCGCAATCTCTTTTTCGAACTGTTTTGTCTTTGGTCCTGTTGTAATCCATCCTGACCGCATCACTTCTGCCACTGCCTGAATTTCTTCTTCTGTAATATCCGGAGGTGAAAACGGTATGTTTAATTTCTTCGTCATAGTTCCTCACAATCTGCCGTCTGACGGCGTTGTATCCGTTTTATACTAGCTTATCCGTACAAAACCGGTTTATTCATTAATTTATCCTGTATTCTTCTATGCAGAACGGCGGCTACTGCGTATCACTGCCTTCCTCCATATCCGGGAACGCATACGTTAAGTTTCCTGCCGCATTGGCAATGGCAACCGTATAGCTGACCGTCTTATATCCGCTCTTGGATAACGTAATCGTCTTACTTCCATAGGATTTATGGAATGAGCATGGCACAAGTCCGATGTAAACACTGTCTACATACAATGCCGCCCCTTCCGGCGCCGTAATATTTACGGTATAGCCCGAAGTTAAATCCGCTGCTGTCGTTGCTTTATTCGCTGCCGTTGCCGCCGTCTTGGTTGAACTTGCGGCTGTCGTCGTTGCCGATGATGCCGTCATGTCAATCACAACCGTCTGATACGCCTGGCTGACTGCAACCGTTTCAACATACTGCTCGTAGCCGTTTGCGGACAATACCACGCGGTGTTTTCCGTAGGCTAAGGAAACAGGCTGTGAATAATCCGTTTCTATGCCGTCAATCGTCATCACCGCATTTGCCGGTGTAATCGAGAAGTTCACAGCCCCCCGCTGGGTCGCTTTTGTTGTAAATTCACTAAAATCCACTGTCACGGAAGCATCTCTTGCCACCGTCACGGTCTTTGTTCCCGTCAGGCTTCCCTTTTGCAGCTCAACTGTATAAGTTCCTTCCTGTGTTGTTGTAAGCATTCCGCTTGTCACTTCAAATAACTGCTTTGTTCCGATACTTGCATAGCCGCCGATAAATGCATCTACACCCTGAAAGGTAATGTATCCGTGCCCCTTATCAACTGTAATTGAATAAACGGTATCTCCCACACCGCGCAGTGTCACTTCGTCCTGTGCAACAATCTGTGCAATATTAATCTTATTGGCATTTGACAGCACTGCCGCATAGGAAGCGTAAACATAAGAGCTGCCTGCCTGCTTCACTCTCCTTGCACTTTCATCAAACTCAACACCGGTCAGGCTGTTCTTTTCCCATGCATCTGATGAGCCGTGAATCTCAGTCGCTTTTCCGCTCTTATTGCAGGTCACATCATAAATCTGACCCAGCTGCGTCCCTGTTGCCGCAATAATTTTTCCGTATTTGTCCTGAATATCCGTACCACCCGTATACGCTACTTCATATTCTGTTCCTGTGTCTATATCCACAAAGTGCATAATCAGATCGTCTGTATTGACGTACGTAAGCACTCCTGTTAAATCAATCTGGTTGGCTTTCTTCGTTTCCATTTCCGTTACTGCCTTTGTCGGTGCCGGCAGAATAGAACTGCCCGGAATCAGTGTCTTATTGCTGCTCTGCTTTCCGCAGCCGGACAATAAAAGCGCCGGAAGCAGGAAAACCGCAAATATTTTTTTTATCGTTTTTTTATTATTCATAAATATCTGTACCCCAATATTCTTTTCAACTGTCATGGGCAATTCTATCACAAGCGGACGGTATATGCAATTATTGCCATCATTTTTTCATATTTTTACAAAAGCGTTTCTAAAAATTTTTGTCTTTTTTCATTCTGCTGCACGACTTTTTCCAGTTTTTCTTTCGTTTTTGGCGGAATCCATGCCTTATTGGAATTAAAATAGTAATTCATGACTTTCCAGAATTTTTCCGGAAATGCAAACAGTGCCGCAAGCAGCGCCCGCTCAGTATCGCTGACCGGCTTGATTTTGTCGTATTCTTCCATCATCTTATAGGCTGTCTGGATATCCCAGTCGTATTTTTCAAGAATTTTACGCATGAACTGATACAAATCACTAATCTGACATTCATTTTTATACTTATCAAAATTAGTAACCGCAGTATTTCCGTTAGAAAATATAATATTGTGATAATTATAGCTGCCATGACATAGCTCACCTGTTTTTTTCGCATAAGAAAGACGCTCCTGAAATTGTGGTCCTGCAAGCAGCTGTACTGCTTTTTCCGCCTCCGAAAAAAAGCTTCCTATATTCTTATATGCAAGCTGCTCAAATTCGGACTTCTTTTTTTTATTTTTCAGGTAATTTCCCGTGAGTTTCAGCTCTTTCATATGGCGTGTATACATCAGGCGCAGCTGGGTTTCTCCTCCCGCTTCAATGCCTGACAAAGCTTTGGCTTTCACATCCTTTTCATTTTGTTCTTCTGTGGTACCGGAAAACTCTCCTGCAACCTCTAAAAGCACAAGGTGCAGCTGTGCCAATGTCTGCACCGCCCTGCACAAATCCTTTAAATCCCGCACATTACACTCTTTTCCTTCATACCAGTCTTTGACATAAAACCGTCTGCCGTCTTCATCCGGTGTCAGAATCTCCCCACTGCTGTTTTGCACATAGGTATCCACCCACAAAAATCCGCTGTCCGCAACACGTCTTGTAATGTCGTTTTCACGCTCATAATATTTATCACTTTTTACACATTCCAGAAATAATTTCACACCGCGGTCCGTATTTAAAATCATACCGCCGCGCCCCCGCAGTACGCGGTTCACTTCAAAATCATACTGTTTCAACACCTCTAGCGATTTCTCATTCATACCATTCCCCACATTCCTGAGCGACCTTGTCGCGAAGATGCGATGAGAAATTCGCGCAGGCGATTTCTCATCTGCAATCATGGCTATTTGTTTTCGCTCAGAAACAAATAGCCGTTTGAAGAAGCTCTGATTTAAGGCTTCTTCAAACTCCGTAGGCATTTTAATGCCGGAGGAACCGCGAGCCATATCTTATTTGGCTCTGCGATAATAACACTTTGCGGCGCCTGCGGCACAAAGTGTCGTGCGAAAATCTTTGATTTATGGATTTTCGCACTTCCCAACTTATCATATGAGGGGTAATGGTAAAAAATGAACACATTTTTAGAGGTCTAAATGTTCTATCATGGCAACCAGCGTTTCCTTCTCATTGAGCTTTGGATTTTCAAGCACAATATGGAGCAGGTCTTTTAACGTCTTTCCAATCTGCGTTCCGGTAAGTCCGTATTCCATAAGGTCATTTCCCGTAATATCCAGGTCTTTGATAGAAATGCAGTCGCCGCGCTTTATAATGTCTTCATACATCCGCTCTACGGTTTCCAGATGCCTGCGCTTTGTCGTCATGCCAATGCCGACCAGCTCCTCTGTCGTATCTAACAGCGCATGTTGATGTGCAAAAATGAGCGGCATCATCTCTTTTCCATATGTATAAGTTGCCTCACGCACCGCCGGTTCATTTTCCTCTATAGACTTCTGTGTATACAACAGAAGCTTTGATACCGTATTGACCGTGTAATTATCCAGTTTCAGCCGCTTTAACGCCTCTTTTGCCGTATCCGGTCCGGCATGGTAAAACAGCGCCGCATAGCGCAGTACCGACGTATTTTTAGCATGTGTAAGAAGCTTTAACGTCGGATTTTTAAATTTTCCGGACAAAATAACAGCCGCCTGCGGCAATACATCACAAAACAGTCCTGTTTCCTGATAAAACCGCACGTAATCCGGGTGTGCGGACAAAAGAGTCTTTACCAGTTCCACCTGTATCCGCTCCATGCTGACTTTTTCAAGTGTCGGTGCCAGTTCTTCTACAGCACGGTATGTTTCTTCTTCAATTTCAAAACCAAGCTGTGCCGAAAAACGGATTGCGCGCATCATGCGCAGTGCATCTTCGCCAAAACGCTCTTTGGGATTGCCGACACAACGGATAACTTTCCTCTGCATATCCTCTATGCCTTCAAATACATCTACCAGCCCCTGCTGTTCATTATATGCCATGGCATTAATCGTAAAATCCCTGCGCTTTAAATCTTCAACCAGGTTTGAAGAAAATTCCACGGATTCCGGGTGTCTGCCATCTAAATAAGCGCCGTCAATCCGGTAGGTTGTCACTTCAAATCCCTCTTTTCCCATCATGACCGTTACCGTGCCGTGTTCAATACCCGTATCTATCGTCCTTGGAAAAATTGCCTTGACTTCCTGCGGCTTTGCCGATGTGGTAATGTCCCAGTCATCCGGCGTTCTGCCAAGCAGACTGTCCCTTACACAGCCGCCAACCGCATATGCCTCAAATCCGTGTTTCTGAATCTGTTCTATTATCTGCCGCACTTTTTCCGGCAGTTCCAGCCTGATTTCATTTTTTTCCTGTTGTTCCATTCCTGCTCCCATTTCAATTCCACTTTTCATTTTTGTTTCTGTCTGTCACCGTAATTTTTGAAAATAAATAAAATTATCCGCCTTATACAAGCCATTATGCTGCGTTGCGCCCATAATCACCCGTACAAGACGGATTTATTTAACGTATTTCAACTCTTAGTATGCTTTACCCCAGTAAACCATTTTCTTTGCAGGTCTGCCACAGCATACACATACATCGGAAAGGTGTTCCTGTTCAAATGGCATACATCTTGAAGTTGCCGTTGTTTCTTCTTTAATTTTATCTTCACATGCCTGGTCACCACACCACATTGCCTTTACAAAGCCCGGCTTATTGGCAACAACATCTTTAAATTCGTCGTAATTTGTCGCAACATAGGTATGTGCTTCACGATGTGTTCTTGCACGCTCTAACATTTCAGTCTGCATCTTGTCTAAAATGTTCTTGATTTCTTCTGCAAGTGATTCAATTGCAACCGTTGTCTTTTCTCTGGTATCACGTCTTACGATAATTGCCTGTCCGGCTTCAATATCACGCGGTCCCATTTCAACTCTGACCGGAATACCTCTCATTTCCTGTTCTGAGAACTTCCAGCCCGGCTTCTTGTCGGTGTCGTCTACTTTGACACGCAGACCCGCCTTTACAAGGGCTTCCTTCACTTCATATGCCTTATTAAGAACGCCGTCCTTATTCTGCATAATCGGAATCACGTCAACCTGTACCGGCGCAATCTTTGGCGGAAGCACCAGTCCCGAATCATCGCCGTGTACCATAATCAGCGCACCGATTAATCGTGTTGTCATACCCCATGAAGTCTGATGTACATACTTTAACTTATTGTCTTTGTCTGTATACTGTATACCAAATGCCTTGGCAAATCCGTCACCGAAGTTATGGCTTGTACCGGACTGTAATGCCTTACCGTCATGCATTAATGCTTCAATTGTATACGTTGCTTCTGCACCCGCAAATTTTTCTTTATCCGTCTTACGTCCCTTTACAACCGGAATAGCAAGCACCTGTTCACAGAAATCCGCATAAACATTTAACATCTGCTGTGTTCTTGCCTCAGCTTCTTCTGCTGTCGCATGTGCTGTGTGGCCTTCCTGCCATAAGAATTCCCTTGAACGAAGGAACGGTCTTGTTTCCTTTTCCCATCTTACAACGGAACACCACTGGTTGTATACCTTTGGCAAATCTCTGTAAGACTGGATTTCATCTTTATAAAAATCGCAAAACAGTGTTTCGGAAGTCGGTCTGACACACAGTCTTTCCTGAAGCGGATTTAAGCCGCCGTATGTTACCCATGCAACTTCCGGTGCAAAGCCTTCTACATGGTCTTTTTCACGCTCTAACAGGCTTTCCGGAATGAACATCGGCATATATACATTTTCAACGCCTGTTTCCTTAAATCTTCTGTCCAGTTCCTTCTGGATATTTTCCCAGATTGCATAACCTGCCGGTTTAAAAATCATGCAGCCCTTGACACTGGAATATCCCATCAGTTCTGCTTTTTTTACAACATCTGTATACCACTGGGCAAAATCCTCTTCCATCGAAGTAATTGCCTCAACTAACTTCTTCTCTTCAGCCATGATTCTCCTCCATTTTCCTCGCAATCGCTAGATAGTTTCAAGTGTACCACGTTCCCCCCGCATTTTCAAGAACACTTGCAAAATATCTTATGAGTGCTTTCATCATACAGTATGACAACGGTCCTAAAATAAATCCCAAAATTCCATACACCATAATGCCCGTAAATATGACCATCAGCATTGTAAAAGGTGCAATGCCCAGCCGGTCGCCCATACATTTTGACTCCATGATTTCGCGGACAAAATACGTCATCACATACACGGACAGCAGTACCGCACCGGCATAGTAATTGCGAAACAGCAGTAAAATAACCGCCCACGGAATCAGTACCGTCCCCGTGCCAAAAAACGGCAGTGCATCCACCAGTCCGATTAAAATGCCAATCACAACCGCATACGGATTGTGAATAAGCAGCAATCCCGCAATACAGATTCCGGCATTAATAAGCATAATGATAAGTTCTATTTTAAAATAAACCTGTATCAGTTTTTTGAGTTCCAGTGTCAGCGCACAGACTTCCTCCCTGAAAATGCTGTTTTCCCGCCATTTTCTTATCTTTTCAAGCACACCGGATAAATACACTACGGAAATCAGGCACACAATGACTGCACCTGCAATAACCGCCGTGTTTACAAGAATCGGAAAGGAAATCCGCAGCACACTGCTAACAACTTCTTCCGGCTGTCCGTTTTGGAAAATGCGCCGGATTCTGTCTGCACAGCTGCATACAAATTCCAGGCTGCATCCGTCCGAAAGCCCTAACATTCCATCAACATCCAGACAAATCCCCGCGGTTTTCTGCCGTACCATAATAAATAAATATTCAAAATTAGCAATAAAACTCTTAATTTCTGCCACACCCAGCCATGTAATATAAAAAACCGCCGCCGCAATGATAATGG
>OHQZ01000563.1_pt1 | contig 14185 bp, 11 predicted proteins | sample 1578281 | NCBI WGS metagenome assembly OHQZ01 (sample SAMEA3879589, study PRJEB24766) | human gut metagenome | biome: human-associated habitat; feature: feces | place: USA | collected 1985/1987
AACAATGGATATTCCAACACTGGTGCCTCATTGGCCAATTTTAATATCTCTTCTATTTCCAGACTGTTCTCCAGCACTTCTGCCAGCTTCAAAAGCCGTCCCTTCAGTTCCGGGACTTCTTCTGGCAAAATCAGTCCCAGGTGTCGGCTCTCGATCACACAATCTTCCACCCTTGGCACATAGCCCAGCACCTTAATGCCAAGCTCTTCTTCTATCAGCTTTTTCATTCGGGGATAAAGCATGGGCGACATCTGATTAAAAATCACGCCTTTTATATGGCTGTCCTTTTTATATTCCATAAATCCTTTTATGTAAGCAGCAAGTGAAACACTCATTCCTTTGCTATTCACGATCAAAATTACAGGTGTGTCCGTTACCCTGGCCAGATCATAGGCACTTGCTCTGGTGGTAATTCCTGCCACTCCGTCATAAAATCCCATAACGCCTTCCATCACTGCTATTTCACAATCAGCACTATTTTTTGCAAGAAGAAATCGAGTGATATTCTCTCCTGTAAAAAAAGTGTCCAGGTTTCGGGATTTTGTACCAATTACCTGGGTATGGAACATGGGATCAATATAATCCGGTCCGCATTTAAAGGAGACTGTCTTTATCCCTCTGTTTACCAGTACCTGCAGCAGACCACAGGTGAGAAGTGTTTTTCCGCTTCCGCTGGCTCCTGCTGCAAGCAAGATCCTGGGTATTCTTTTTTTCATGATAGTCCTCCTCTTCTTTCCGCGCCAACAGCCTTTTTCTGCAATCTTAAGAAAACCACACCTGTCATATCTGCGCCCGGGGGCTCTGGCAGGTGATAATATAAATAGGATTCTCTCCCATCATTAGATGGTATTTTCCAATCTCTTTTGATCTGGAGGCTGTAAGCTGCACTGCTTCCTGATCTGCGAAATCGTATTCTTTCAATATTTCCAGTGCCTCACTGATAGTCTCCAGCGTAATGCAGTTGATCACGATCCGCACATCCCGATTCTTTTCTAAAAGCAGGGCAACGATTTCTTTCAGATTTCCTGATGAACCACCGATAAACGCATGAGTAGGAACCGGCAGTTCTTTTAGTGCTTCCGGTGCCTCGCCCTTTATAATTTCCAGATTATCCGCTGCAAACCGCTGTTTGTTTTCGTAAAGAAGAGCCACCGCGTCATCCTTTTTCTCAACAGCGAAAACCTGTCCCTGATCTGCGCGAAGAGCCATTTCCACAGAAACAGAACCTGTTCCGGCACCTACATCATAACAGATGGAATCTTCCTGAAGACGAAGCTTAGAAAGGGAAACACATCTCACCTCTTCTTTTGTCATAGGTGCTTTTCCACGAATAAATTTCTCATCTGGAATTCCATGAGTGGAAAATGCCGGTCTGGCTTTTTCATTGTAAGCACAGACAACGCTCAATGCCTGACCCTCATAGGAAGTCAGTTCACTGGCGTTCGCCTGGAATATTTTTTCATCTGGATAGGAAAGATTTTCTCCAACATAGAGAACCACATCTCCCATCTCATATTCCACCAGTTTCTGTGCAAGTTCTGCAACCGCACTTCCTGTTCCCAGAATGGAAAAAACCTTCTGATTCTGCTTGATCATGGAAACCAAATTGCAATTTTTGCCGTGGGCACTAGTGATCTTCGCATCATCCCAAGATAAACCGATCTGGGACATAAAATAAACCACAGAAGAAATTCCGCAGATAATCTCAATGGAGACACAGCCATTTCCTTTTTCACTGTCCTCCTGCCCTTTAAAATCATCTGCTAAAACACCCTCTGGTTTCCTTCCATTCAACACATCCAGCAGCTTCTTCGCTCCACTGTAGAATCCCACATCCCCGGACAAAGCTATAACAATATTCTCATATTCCGGATGGTTCTTAATATAAGCTCCAATCACATCACTGCGGTATTCATAAACCACCGGCTGTCCCGGCTCCCGGATGGAATCTGCCATACGCCTGGCCCCAATGATCAGATCAGCTCTTTGAACTGCCCTTTTTCCCTGAATTGTGAGGGTTTTCTCACTTCCCATCCCAATTCCCAGGAGTGTAACGTGAGGTTTCAGGGTGAGTCCAAAATGTTCTGTTAGCATATGTTTACATTCTGCCACAGAAAGGCCCTCTTCCTGCAGCGGTCTTCCAATTATAACAGGAATCACATCGCACATAAGTGCAGCATCAATTTTCTCCTGAAAACCACCTGCTTTTCCTGTATCCTTTGTCACAAGATATCTGCAGTCATACTGACGAAGCATGGCTGCGTTCAATTCCATGGAAAAGGGTCCCTGCATACCGATCAGATGCTTGCCCTCAAAGCCATACCCTTTGCAGGTTTCCATCACAGATGGCAAAGACAGAACACGGGCATAAATGCGTTCTCCTGCATCAGATAAAGCTGTAAATTTTCCAAGCTCCTTGCTGCCTGTGGTAAGCAGGATATTTCCTTTTGTACCTTCCAGAAATTCCACTGCTGCCTCTGTATTCTCCACATAAACAGCCTTATCCTGATAAGCACCGGCCTCTCTTAATACTCGCTGGTAAGAAAAACCTGTATTTTGGCAGGCAGCACGAATATTCTCCGTTACCTCGGCAGCATACGGATGGGTAGCATCCAGCACCAGCCCGGGACTGAGTTCTTTCAGAAGATTTTCAATCTCCGCCTCATTCAGGCGGCCAGCGTGGATTTTCAGATATTCGTCCTCTTTTAATGATTTGCTTCCGTAATCGGTAGCGACACATGCAAGCACACTTACTTTATTTTTTGCCAGAAAGCTGCAGATTTCATAGCCTTCTGTGGTGCCTGCAAAAACAACAACATCAGACATTTTTATATCCTCTTGGTGTTACCATTTTTCCATCAATATTTCTGGTCTGTGAATTTCCGATAAATACAGTGGTAAACATATCTACCTGAGTTTCTTTCAATTCAGCCAGAGTCATAACCCTGGCAGTTTCACCCTCGCGATTAATGTTCTGCACGGTACCGCATACTGTTTCCGGAGATTTGTGTTGAAGCATAAGTTCGCAGGCTTTTTTCAGATAATCGTGTCTCTTGTGACTGGACGGATTGTAAAGAACAATCACAAAATCAGCTTCCGAAGCCAGAAGAAGACGCTTCTCGATCTTTTCCCATGGTGTGAGCAGATCACTGAGACTGATCAGACAGAAATCGTGGATCAATGGAGCACCAAGCACTGCTGCTCCTCCGGTTGCTGCTGTAACACCTGCAACTACTTCCAGCTCCACCTCCAGATAGTTTGCGCCGATTTCATACATAAGACCAGCCATTCCGTAAACTCCCGCATCACCACTGCAGATCATGGAAACTGTCTGGTCTTTCATAGCCTCATCAAAAGCCATTACACAGCGGTCTACTTCCTTTCTCATAGGTGTGGTGAGAAAAGATTTTCCCGGAAAATGGTCTTTTACAAGATCAATATAAACAGTGTATCCAACGATCACATCACTTTTTTCAAGAGCTGTAGCTGCAGCTCCTGTCATTCCTTCATAAGAACCTGGTCCGATTCCTACCACATAGATTTTCTTTTCTTTACTCAAAACGTATCCTCCAATCTCCAAGGACAAGAGCCGTTGTCACGCCCTCTACGCCCCGTTTTCTCTGTATAAAATGAACGCCAGTATAATTCTCTGCGGCTTTCACCGCGCTTCGCTCACACACATTATCCACACCTACTGTCTTACTCACAAAAGAGGATGAGGTGAATTCACCCGGCACAGACAGAAGTTCCTCACTGGAAAATGTTTTGAAGGGAACTCCCAGCTTTTCTGAAAGAGCCTGAAGCCCGGGTTCTTCTTTTTTTACATCAATGCTTGCTAGAGCTGCAACTGCCTCCGGATAAATGTCATTTTCTTTCAGGCAGCTGAATGCTACATTTTCCACGGCTTCTGATTCTTTATTTTTCCGGCAACCCATTCCAAGCACGACAGCCGGTGGAACTACGTGCGTCGTTGAGGCAAAGGGATGACAGCTTTTATGTACGGTCACGGCAATCCCCACCTCTGGAAGTGGTGTGCCATCCACAGTTTCATACTGTATTTCAGAAAGTGATATGCCAGTTTTTTGACACCAGATCAGTCCCTCTGGCAGTTCTCCCTCCCAGGGAAATTCGCTGTAGAATCCCACCTTCTCACCTGCCAGCAGCGCGGCAGAAACCTCTTTCGCCTCTTTCATTCGAAAAATGTGACAGTTATTTTTCTTTGCAAACACATCCACAGCAAATTTTCCCTCAAGGTCTGTGGCAGTTGTGACTACAGGGATTGCCTGTAAAATGTCTGCAGCCAGACAGGCAAGTTCATTTGCCCCGCCAAGATGTCCAGACAGCAGGGATATCACAAATTTGCCCAATTCATCTACTACCAGCACAGCCGGGTCTTTCTTTTTGTTCTGTATAAAGGGAGCAATGCTGCGCACTGCGATTCCGGCTGCTCCAATGAAAATGATACTGTCTGCAGTTTCGAACTGTTCTCCCGTCCATTTCCCGCAGCTTCCCTTTATAGAATCTGGAATGTATTTGCTCTTTGTGAAAAGAGAAACTATATTTCCTTCTTTTTCCAGTCCTTTTTTTAATTTCTCTCCTGTCTGCTGCCCTGTCAGGGTGTAGCATATCATGGAAATTTTCATCCGTTTTCCTTTCATCTGGAACAGGCTCTAACCTAAGCTGCCATATCAAATAACCTTATTCTTATTTCGTTGCTTCACGGAATTCTGTTGTAAATCCTGGATCGTATAACTTGGAACGGTCATAATGAGCGGCATTTACGCAGTCTCCAATGATCATAAGTGCAGTCTTCGTAATATGATTCTCCTTAGCAGTCTGCGCCAGAGTTCCTACTGTGCACACAAATTTCTTCTCATCCTCCCAGGTTGCCTTATACACAATCGCAGCAGGAGTATCTGCCGTATAACCGCCTTCGATCAGTCTTCTGCTCAGTTCTTCCAGCATTCCTGTGCTGAGAAAAACAACCATGGTTGCCTGATGAGCAGCAAAGGACTGAATGCTTTCCTTTGGCGGAACCGGAGTTCTGCCTTCCATACGGGTGATGATCACGCTCTGGGAAATATCCGGCAGCGTATATTCCAGATTTAAAGCACTTGCCGCACCGCAGAATGCACTGACACCAGGACAGTAATCATAAGCAATCCCTTTCTCATCCAGCACATCCATCTGCTCACGGATGGCACCATAAATACAGGGATCACCTGTGTGAAGTCTTACTGTTGTCTTGCCGGACGCTTCTGCCTTTTCCATAACAGAAAGCACCTCTTCCAGTGTCATCTTTGCGCTGTTATAAATGGTACAAATATCCTTTGTGTACTCCAGAAGTTTGGGATTTACCAGAGATCCTGCATAAATAACTACGTCTGCTTCTTCCAGATATTTCTTTCCTCTTACGGTGATCAGATCCGGTGCTCCGGAACCTGCTCCTACGAAATGAATCATGGCTTTCTCTCCTTTTTCACTATAATTTTTATTGTGCGGCAAAGTTTTATAATTCTTACTTTAATAAATTTTCACTTTGCCTACATTGGTTTTTTATTTACATTATCTTATTTTTCCTTCACAATGATCAACGAATAATAACCTGCATCATCTGGAATTTCTTCCACACTTCTATAAATTTTCTCATCTGGCATTCCGCAATTTTCAATCATCTCGGCCTTATTACCAGATGCTTTGATCTGTGCTTTTACTTCCTGCATTTTTTTGCCGGTTTTCATCAAAACTTTCGTTCCGGGAAGCTTCAATGCTTCTTCTATCTGATAGGAGGCAGGGATTACATGAAGCTGCTGGGATTTTTCCACCAGTCCTTCATTAAATCTGGCACTGACTGCACAAAAGGATGTAATGCCGCTGACGATTTCTGTGGCATATCCCAGCTGTTCCACCCGTTTGTGTACATAAATGTATGTAGAATATACGGTTGGATCTCCCAGGGTAAGGAATACTACATTTTTTCCTTTCTCAAGCCATTCTGCAATTATTTTTGCTCCTTCATCATGAACACGTTTCAGTTCTTCTCTGTCTTTGATCATGGGCATTGGCAGGGAAATCATCTGTTTGCTGTCAATTTCCGGGTACGCTCCTTTCATGATCCTGTATGCTACAGATTCTTTTGGGTTTTCCCCTGGAAAAGCCAGTATATCTGCTTCCTTTGTAAGTCTTAAGGCCTTTAAAGTGATCAGCTCCGGATCCCCTGGGCCAACTCCTACGCCATATAATTTTCCTGTCATAGATCTCTCTTTCTGAAATAGTTTTTAAACATAACTACTCTGTTTTTATTTTTTGCTCTCATAAACTGAACATATCTTTATTCGTAAAAATGCCCTGCAACATACTGTCCATGCCTGCAATCTGCACACTCTATCATCCCGCTTACATTTGAAGTTTAAGCATTTCATCCTGCTTTAGAATTTCCTGAATCAGTTCACCGGCATCTCTTGTTTTTCCCAGATATCCATATACATTGTTAAAAACAACCGCACCAAGCTTAATTTGTTCATAAGAACGGTGATCCAGATAAAACTGGATTCTTTCCATAATTTCTTGCATTGCAGGCTCTAAAAGGCCTTTTTCGTGCAAAATATCAAGGGCATCATCTGTGGTATTGCAATTCAGGATATCTCTTGCAGTATCTCCATCCGCTCCCACTCTGAGGGCATTGGCTGCAAGCACTTCCATACGGGCATCTGCACTGTGGGAATGGGTGTTCATAATTCCTGCTGCTACCTTTACAAACTTGCCAATATGGGCGACAAACAGGATTCCTTTCACTCCCATATCCACAGCCATATCAATGGTTTCTCCCACATAATTGCTGCACTTAATATTTCGTTCGAAAGGTAAGGTCATGTGCTCACGCAGATAATCTGCCCCATAGTTTCCCGGAGTCACAAGAAGGTACTTCTCGCCCTGGGTAAAGTGCTGCTTCATTTCCACATGAATGCTTTCTACAAGAGCTTTTTCACTCATAGGCTCCACAATTCCGGAGGTTCCAAGAATGGAAATTCCCCCTGTGATTCCCAGCCTGGGATTAAAGGTCTTCTTGCCGATCTCTACACCTTCCGGAACAGAAATCACAACCTTCAGCCCTCCCTCATAGTCATGGGAAACTGCAGCTTCTTCTGCTTCTCGAAGGATCATGGCACGAGGAACAGGATTGATCGCAGCTTCTCCTACTTTCTGGGAGAGCCCGGGTCTTGTAACTCTGCCTACGCCCACTCCGCCATCTATGACGATTCCGGCAGTATCCGTCTTCCACACTGTAGCATACACAAGAATGCCATTTGTTGTGTCCGGATCATCTCCGGCATCTTTTTTCACTGCACAGGTAACCTGATTTTCACTGATCTGAATGTCATGCAGTTCCAGGTCAAGGAGGATTCCCTTGGGAGTCATAAGCGGTACAGATGTTAACTTTTCTTTTCCCAGAAGCATCAGGCAGGCGCCCTTGCAAGCTGCTGCCGCGCAGGAACCTGTGGTATAGCCAAAACGCATTTTCTTCTGTCCGCGGATCACATAATAATCTTCCAATCCTGTTTTATGTTCCATGTTTCTTGCCTCCAAAGCTATGAGGAACCCGCTATGCGGGTTTCCGGGATTGTGACGGCAATCTTCACGTCCGCCCCATCTGTTACGTAAATAAAAGAAGCCCTGTCCTGACAACAAAGCTTCTTTCCTATCAGTCTTATCCCGGTTGCCGCAGGAAATCCTGTTTCTGAAAAAGCAACCAGTATCTGACTGTACAGTAACGGACTTGTGCAGGAATTACACCTGGCTTCCTGATCATGCTTTTCCCTGTTTTTATCCGTTACATTATATAATTTTGCCATTTAAAAGTCAATAAAAGGGGATCGCTTTCCTTATCTTTTACAGTTACAGAGTTGCTGTTTACTCCTTGACCAGTAACCTTTTACACAACTTTATGTTCCATCCATTTTCCACTCTTAAACCGCAGACCGAACACGATCGCACGTACCGTCCAGTCTGTAAACATTCCGATCCAGACAGCCATCGGTCCCATGCCGCAAACCCGGATCAGATAAACGCACAGGCAAAAGCGGAAGGTCCACATAGTAATGCAGGAAGTAATCATGGAAAACTTCACATCTCCTGCTGCACGCATGCCGTAAGCCGGGATAAACGCAAACATCCATACCATTGGTTTCACAATGGTGATCCAGAACATCATATCCAGACACATTTCGGCGCTTTTGGCTTCCATTCCACCGATCATGGTAATCGGTCGTGCAAGGGCATATACCACTGCACAGCAGATGATCAAAAAGACTTCCGAAAAGGCCATCAGTTTTTTCATGTAATAAACTGCCTCGTCTTTTCTTCCGGCTCCAAGACTTTGACCCACCACTGTCATAAGTCCGATTCCAACACCAATTACAGCTGTTCCATTTAACATCTCCAGCATATTGGTCATAGCCTGGGCTGCAATAGCAGTGGTTCCAAGTGTAGAGACTGTAGACTGGATTTGCCGCAATCGCATATGTTCCGAATGTGGATACAAGGCTCAATACAAGAATTTTTCCAAGCTGGAACATGCTGTTCTCTATACCGGAAGGAATACCAAGAGCAAGAATCCTGCCAATCATTTTTCCATCCGGACGGATTTTCAGATAATCACGTACCACAATTGGCTGCCTGTTCTTTCTAAGCTGGTACAGCACTACTACTGCACAGAAAATTCTGGATACCAGTGTGGAAATAGCCGCTCCGGCAACTCCCATATGAAATACCCAGATCAGAATTCCATTTCCCACAATATTCATCACATTGGAAATAATGGAGATCACCATCGGTCCTCTGGTGTTTTCCTGTGCACGGAAAATGGATGCTCCGGCATCATAAAGCGCAATAAAAGGATAAGACAGCACAGTATAAAAGAAATACACCATGGAATTCTCCATAACATCCGCGTCCACTTTTCCGAAAATAAAGCTAAGAAGCGGTGCACGGAAAGCAAGTCCAAGCACAACGATGAAGACAGAAATGGCTGTTATGATAAAAAGTGCCTGCCTGGCTGATTTGTTTGCCATCTCGTGATTCTTCTGTCCAAGATACTGGGTACAGATAATGGTACCTCCTGCTGCCAGTGCAGAAAAGGCCTGAATAATCAGTACATTGATAGAGTCCACAAGAGAAACGGCGGAAATGGCCGCAGAACCTACATTGCTGACCATCATAGTATCTACCGTACCCATCAAGGCATTTAACAGCTGTTCCATAATAATAGGAACAAGAAGCGCCCGGAGCATTTTGTTTGTAAAAAGATGTTGCTGTTGTTTCATATGTTTTCTCTTTTTCCTTAAATGTATAAATAGTTCCTGTCGCATGGATGTATATCTCATAAAACTGCTTCAGATACTTCCATGCAAATATTTTCTGTGCTATTATACACCTTGAGCGAAAAAAATACAGTATTTAATTACGCACAATCCTTATGTTTCAACATAATTTTAATACAATTTTAGGAGGAACACCTTGGACAGAATTCTTACATACACTATAAAGCCAGAGCAGGAAGGAATGCAGCTTCTTGATTTTCTCAGGAGCAAGGGCTTTTCCCGGGGAATTTTATCTTCCATGAAGGCAGATAAAAATGCGATTCAGCTAAATGGTGAACGAGGATTTGGGAAATCAATTCTTCAGGCCGGGGATTCTCTTCACATACATATTCCAGAAGCGGACAACACTGAGAATATCCTGCCTGTGAAAATGGATCTTTCTATTCTATATGAAGATGAAGATATTTTAGTCATAAATAAGGCGGCAGACATGCCTGTGCATCCTTCCATTGGAAATTATGATAATACACTGGCGAATGGAGTTACCTGGTATTTCAAAGAAAAAGGACAGCAGTTCGTCTACCGCTGCATCAACCGTCTGGACAGAGACACCACAGGAGCCCTGATCCTGGCGAAAAATCCTTATAGTGCAGCAGTTCTCTCTGCCCAGATGAAACAGCGTCAGATCCGGCGTACCTATCTGGCAATTGTACAGGGAATCGCACCAGAGCAAGGAACTATTGATGCGCCTATCGGGCGCGCAGCAGATTCCACCATCGAAAGACAGGTGGATTTCGCAAATGGGGAAAGTGCGGTCACACATTATGAGCGCACTGGCAGTCGGTCTGCCCCCGGTTTCCAAGGCGCAGCTTGCAGCCGCACTCCATCTGGAAACCGGACGTACTCATCAGATCCGTGTGCATATGAAGTACATTGGCCATCCACTGCCAGGAGACTTTCTCTACAATCCGGATTATCGGATCATAAAAAGACAGCCCCTGCACTCCTTTCAGCTGGAATTTGCTCACCCTGTTACAGGAGAAAACATGTGTATTACTGCCCCTGTCCCAGAAGATTTTGCAGATGCCTTTCATCGTTCCTAACGGTAACCGAATTCGGGCAAAAACAGGTCAGAACTTCATAACCGTGAAGTTCTGACCTGTCTCATTTTTCACTCTCAGAAAGCTTATAATTCTTTTTTGTTCTTCTCATATATAATGAGCAAACCTTTTAACAAAAGATCCTCATCCAGCAAAATTTCCCGCTTGCAATGCGGGATAATCTTACGTGCAAGACCACCGGTTGCAACAACTGTAATTTTCTGACCAAGCTCTTCTTCAATCCTGTCAACAATTCCGTCAAGAGCCGCTGCATTGCTGTAAATCACACCGCTTTTCATGCATTCAATGGTATTTTTTCCAATAATGCGTTTCGGTGCTTCAATACTGATTCCGCTAAGTTGAGAAGCACGGGCTGTAAGGGCATCCAGGGACACTCCCATTCCGGGAAAAATCATGCCTCCCACATAATGCTTCTTCTCATCTACCACGCTTACCGTACTTGCAGTTCCCATATCAATAATTGCCAGTGGAAGAGAATATTCATGAATTCCTGCAACTGCATTTGCTACAAGATCTGCTCCAAGCTGTCCGGGATTATCCATCAGGATATTCAGTCCTGTTTTTACACCCGGCCCCAATACCATAGGTTCTTTTTTCAGAACCTTTTCAGCTGCAAGCTTCACGGCATTGGTAATCTGCGGTACTACAGAGGAAATAATACAGCCTTCAATATCTATCCGCTTAATATGATATAAATCCAAAACTGTCTTTAGATCAACTGCGTATTCCAGTTCTGTTTTTGTACGGACAGTGGAAAGTCTCTCAATGAAATAGGTTTGCTTTGAATCAATACAGCCAACCACAATATTTGTGTTTCCAATATCAATTGCTAAAATCATTTTTTCCTCCATGGTTTCTCTATCATCAGCCAGACTGCTTTCAGCCGCAATCAGCGGACCTTTTCAGAAACAATCTGGCTGTTTTCAATTTTCTTAAACTTCTGCTGTTTTTACCACTTTCTCAGATTTCTTCTCTGTTCCCGGAAGAAGCCTTGCCTTGTAAAGGGCTGCACCTACAGCACCTGTGATAACGGTAGCGGAAAGCATTTCACATACTGCGTTGATTCCTACAAATGTACAGATGAACAGAATCACGTTTTTTCCACCCATAAGTCCCTGTACATACTCAGTATTTCCGAAAAGACCAACTAATAGCCCCATAAAAAACAGAGTATTTAAAAATGCGGAAAGAAATCCTGTTACAGCACAGGAAAGATAAATATTTTTTGATTTCCTGCGGACTCCCTGGAAAATATATCCAAGAAGAAGTCCGTCAACCAGTCTTGGAATAAATCTCTGAACAAATGCCAGGAATGGATTGATTCCGAATAAGGTAACACCCATAAGGCTGGTACCGCCAATGCCGATGCACTGGCCAAAGCTGGTAAGTCCGAATACGGCTCCCGCAATGGCTCCGCCTACAGGTCCCATTGTAATTGCGCTGATGGCAACCGGAATAATATTAAAGGTGATGGCAAGAGGCCCGATATTCAGGTAGCCAAGAGGTGTGTAAGCCATAAGAAGCAGAATTGCGATCATAAGGCCCAGTAAGGTGATTTGAGATGTTGTAAATTTTTTGTTCATGTTGTCCTCCTTGTTATCGTTCCCTATATTAGAGCCTGTTCAGACCCAGGGATACAATACGGTATGGAACAGCGGGCATGTTTTTTGGTATTTACCCGCCACTCTGAAAAATGTGTTATCATCTGTCCAGATTTACAAAATACAATCTGCGAATATAACACCAGTGCCACTGCCTGCGGCTTCGCAAAAGATTTATAAATGCTGCCAGAATGACAGCCTGTAAATAACTATCCGCGAACTCTCTCAAGCAGTATTTTATCCAGGATCTTACCGGCTGCATCCTCCTTGCTCATCAGCTGAAGTGATACTTCCTCATCCTGTGTAATCAGAGTCAGAACATTGGTGTCCCCCTGGAATCCGGCGCCTGCCATTTTTACATTGTTGGCAGCTACCATATCCAGATTTTTCCTGGTAAGTTTGACTCTGGAATTACCGATCATATTCTCTGTTTCCATAGAAAAGCCACAGAGAAACTGTCCTTCCGGTTTGTGCTCTCCAAGATATTTCAGAATATCATCTGTTCTCTCAAGAGCAATGGACATGTCATCGTCTTTCTTTTTGATTTTCTCATCGCTCACACTGGCCGGACGATAGTCTGCCACTGCTGCTGCTTTAATGATAATATCCTGTTCCTGACCAACGGAGGTCACAGCCTCATACATATCTCTGGCTGTTACCACCGGAACCACCTTCACAAATGGCGGCGGTGCAAGTGCAGTACGTCCACTTACCAGTGTGACATCTGCTCCGCGCAGCATAGCCATTTTTGCAATGGCATAGCCCATCTTGCCGGAAGAATGGTTGGTAATATAACGGACAGGATCAATTGCTTCCTGGGTAGGACCGGCGGTAACCAGCACCTTCAGCCCTTTCATATCCTTCTCACAGGCACACTCTCTCAAAATATAGTTTAAAAGAGTCTCAGGCTCCGGCATTTTTCCCGCTCCGGTATCGCCGCATGCAAGATAGCCCACAGCAGGATCGATCACTTCGTATCCATAATGCTCCAGGGTTTTTAGATTATCCTGGACAATGGGGTTCTCGAACATATTGGTGTTCATCGCCGGAGAAATAAATTTCTTGCATCTGCATGCCACAATGGTGGTTGTAAGCATATCGTCTGCAATTCCATGAGCCAGCTTGCCTATCACATTGGCACTTGCCGGTGCGATCATCACAACGTCAGCCTTTTTCGCAATGGACACATGCTCTACCTGGAACTGAAAATTCCGGTCAAAGGTATCCACAAGGCATTTATTCCCGGTAAGTGACTCAAAAGTAATGGGATTAATAAAATTAGTGGCATTTCTGGTCATTAGCACATGAACGTCTGCCTGCTGCTTCTTCAGCGCACTTGCAAGATATGCGATCTTATATGCTGCAATACTTCCTGTAACTCCCAGAAGAACTGTCTTTCCCTCTAACATTATCTTCCCTCATCTCTCTTTGAAATCTTTTGGACAAAATTCATCTGTTATTTTATATCTTTTGTCCGTACCGCTTATTATAATGCAAAGAGACGTATGAATGCAATGTATTTTTTATATGTTCGGCTTTTCATACATAATTTACCTTTATATGCATCTTTTCTTTGTTTTTTTATCTGTTATAATAGCCTTAGACTTTTAACAGCTATTCCAGAGCATGTTTGAAAATCCTTCCCGCAATCTGCACGCCCCACTTTGCGGGAGATTTTGCCATTTGTTTTCGTCTTTCATTATAAGGATACTACAAAAGAAAGGAACCATTATGAACTACCAGATCACACAGTGGTGCGCCCACTTTATCTCAGAGCATGTAAAAGAAGGAGACCTTTGCATTGATGCCACCATGGGAAACGGAAATGACACTCTGCTTCTTTCCCGTCTTTGTGGGGAAAAAGGACATGTACTCGCTTTCGACATTCAGGAAATGGCACTTGCCAATACCAGAGAGCGGCTTGAAAAGGAAAATGCTCCCCACAATTATGAACTGTTTCTGGATTCCCACGTAAATATGGGGAAATACGCAGAGCCTGTGAGTGTAAGCTGCATTGTATTCAATTTCGGCTATCTGCCGAAAGGCGATCATACTCTTGCCACGAGAGCAGAATCCAGTATTCAGGCACTTACCGTATCCCTGTCCCTTTTGAAAAAGGGCGGGATCCTGATGCTGTGTATCT
>OHQZ01000567.1_pt1 | contig 14094 bp, 17 predicted proteins | sample 1578281 | NCBI WGS metagenome assembly OHQZ01 (sample SAMEA3879589, study PRJEB24766) | human gut metagenome | biome: human-associated habitat; feature: feces | place: USA | collected 1985/1987
ATTATATATCAAAATCCTTGAGAATAGGGTGTCAACTTTTATGATACAACACCACTTTGACTAAACGGGATAACCGCATACATTCAAAATCTATGGTCTGTACGGCTTGCCTTGCCTGCTCGTTTAAGGAAACATTATCAAGAAGCATATCCGTGTTGGAAATCATAACAGCAAGTGGAGATTTTAATTCATGGGACGCTGTTGCAACAAAATCTTTTTGGCTTTGCAGTATTCGTTCCGTTGGAGCAAACGACTTTTTCAGCAGATAACGGGTTAGCATGATAACAACGATACAAGCCAAAAGCCAGATAAGAAGATATATCGGCAATGTCTTTTGTAAAATATCCGTCAAACTGGCTGTCTGATAAAGAAAGGTTGCATGATACACGGTATTATTTGCTGTCCGAATGGTAGCAGGAATAACAAAATAAGTATCGTGATGTGTTCCTCTTATTTCCAGAAAACCGCCTTGAGAAGTTGTGTCGCTTTCTGTTCGGGATAATGGCTGTGTGGAAATCTGCTTTTCTACATCATGCAAGAGATTGTCCGCAGGCGTTGGAAATGGAAAATCACTTTGATAAATGGTATTCCCTTTTGTATCGTTAATCAAAGAAAAAATATGATAACTTTTTTCGTAGGCTGTGAGTGATTTATCCATATCAGAAGAAGCACTTTCAACTTGATAAATCAGCAAGGTTGTCAATCTTTGAAACAAGGTGCTTTCGTTGATTTTTTCCGTGTGAACTGTGTTCGCAACAACAAAGGAAATCACAAGGGTAATAATCAGCATAACAGAACTTGCAAACAGAATATGAAGTTTTCGGAATAAATTATTTAACATGTTTCTTTCTCCAGTTTGTACCCTGCACCGTAGACCGTTGTTATTTTACATGAACTTTTTAATTCTTTTAGGCGTTTTCGCAGAAAAGAAATGTAACTGTCTACATTGCCAGTTTCTACTTCGGAAGAACTGCCCCAGATTTTAAGGATAAGCTGTTCACGGGAAAATAGTGTTTCTGGGTTCTGCATAAATACAAAAGTCAATTCGGTTTCCTTTGAAGTTAATAAAATAGAATTGACGGGTGTAGATAAGGTTCGGCTGTCTTTATCAAAAGTTAAATCTCCATATTCTAATTTGGAAGATAGCTGGATATTGGCAGGTCGCCTTGTCAATGCCCGAACCCTTGCAAGCAATTCTTTGATATGAAATGGCTTTACTAAGTAATCATCAGCACCGCCGTCTAAACCCTCAACCCGATTGTCAAGGGTACTCATGGCAGTAATGATAAGGATAGGAATAGATATTCCTTTTCTACGCATAGATTTTATGATTGTCAAACCGTCAATGATCGGTAGCATACGGTCTACAATGGCGAGGTCATAAGCATAGTCGGTATTTAAGGCATACAGCATAGCGGTTTCCCCGTCATTGCAACAATCAACCATATAGTTTTCTTTTTCCAGCGAAATTTTTATATTTTTACATAATTCTAAATCATCTTCCAGAAGAAGTATTTTCATAATGTATCAATCCTTTTCTATATATCATCTTGGACATTAGTAGTCCAAGAAGTTTGAATTATAGACAGTATAACAGAAAAGTCTGTAAAAATCCTCTAAAAAATGATGATGATTTTCTTACTTTTTTACAGGATTTTTAGAATGGTTTGCTTTTACAATAGGGGCATATCGAACAAGAAAGGTGGAATACAAAAATGAAAAAAACAAACATCAGTAAATTTGTAGCAGTTGGATTATGTATCTGTGCATTGACGGGGTGTGGTGCAAGTCCAGACGAAAAACCAGATACGTCTAATCCTATTGTCAATTCTAATACGAATGAAGAAAATGCAAATGGTTCTTCAGAAAATAAAGGAAACGACATATTAGATTCTGCTAATTTGATAGGAAGTGTTTTGGAATTTACAGACAATGGTTGCTTGGTAAATCAAGCAAAAGATATTGAGGGGGGAGCTGGGATAAAAATAGAAGCACCGGGAATGGAAAAAAAAGAGAATGCTGTTTCTGTAACCTATAACCCAGATTGTGAATTTGTCATTGCCACAGTAAATGCACAGTCTGGTGTTACAAATGTAACAACGGGTTCTATATCCGATGTGAAAAAGCAATCTGAAGTATATCTCTATGGAGAGTTTGCAGACACAAATCATTTCAATGCAACAAAGGTTGTCGTAGCTCGTTGGGAATAGAGGTGTGAAGTATGAAGTTTTATCAACTTGGTTTTCGCTATTTACAGCGAAAAAAAGGAAAAACCATTCTTCTGTTGATTGTTTTGATACTTGTAAACAGTATGATTTTAGGTACAAGCATGATTTTAAGGACTACAAATGAGTCCAAACAAGCCATGCAGGAAAAGACAAACTCTAAGATTGTGGCTGAAATTACAAGTAAGGACAGCAAGATAACAGAGAATGAAGTAAACAAGATTGAAACGCTAGAAGATGTTTCGTCTATCAACCGCATTGGTAGACAAGAGGTATTTCCGAATAATTTTGCTCCCGTTACGCTCAATACTTCTACGAATGAGGAAAATTTGAAAATAGCACTGCTTTCCTATGATGATTTGGAAAAGGACAGCCCTTTTTCAGAAATGCAGTACCGCTTAGCTTCTGGCGATTATATCAAGCGTGAGAAAAAGGGTGCTGTTATCAATGCGAACCTTGCAAATCAAAATGAGCTAAAAGTTGGAGATACGATTGAATTAAGTACAGAAAACGGAACAAAAGTATCTGTTCAGATTATTGGAATTTTCATGTCCGCAGGAAATGCGGAAAAAGACCAGCCGTCAAAAACTACGGCGGTCAATCGAATAGAAAATCAAGTCTTTATTGACAACAGCACTTATAAAGAATTGTTCAAAGAAGCTGAATTTGAAAAACTCTGCGTTTATTCAAAAAGACCGGAAAAATTAGATGTGCTGGAAACCAGCCTGCAAAAAATATTCGGAAATGATGTAGAACTTAGCACTTCCGATACCCTTTATCAACAGATGTCTGCTCCATTAGAGCAAATCAGTAAGGTGGCAAATCTTATGCTGGTACTTACATTGGTAACTGGTACTGTTGTTGTTTCCCTGCTGTTATGTATGTGGATGCGGACAAGGCAAAAAGAGGTGGCAATTTTTATGAGCCTCGGCAAGACAAAAAGTGAAATTTTCCTGCAAACTTTATTAGAAGCAGGCAGTGTATTTACACTTTCGGTTTTAGGGGCAACGGCGATTGGGGAATTGTTCTCTGGCATTTTGCAAAACATCATTACTGGTTCAGAAAGCATAACAGAAAATCTGAAAGTGGTTTTGCAGATACAAGATATTGGAATGTTGTTCCTTTTAGGCGGTGCAGTTATTTTGGTGGCATTGTGTTGTTCCATTCTTCCGATATTACGAGCAAACCCAAAAGATATATTAGCGAAAATGGAGGGATAGTACATGAATTTTTTTGGATTGGCAAGGCGTTCTGTGTTCAGAAAGCCCGTAAAAAGTATTCTCTTATTGTTGATTGTTTTCGCAATCAGTACCCTGCTTCTTGCAGGTGTAGCGAGCAAAAATGCCAGTGTTGAGGTGCAGGATAAAACCAGACAAGCCATAGGAGCAGGCTTTCTTTTAGAAAGAAATGCAGAGTACCGAACAAAACGAGTTCGTGAATGCTCAGAAAAGATTGGTAATAAGGAAGGTAGTTTTGGAGGGTATCATCAAAAGAAAGTAGTTGTTAATGGTTCGGAGGGCTGGTCAGGCTCGACAACAAATGAATTTGAAACATTAGATATAAAAGATATTGAGAAACTGGCAAAAACAAAAGGAATTGCTGATTACAATCTTACAACAGGAATTACAGCCGTAAACCCTGTAAATTTCAAAAGAATTGAAGATAAGGATGTAGACCAAAGTGTAGATGAGGGAGGTGTAAGCTTAATTGGAAACAAAGATATGAAACTTGACAGAAATGTTTTATCTGGAAACCTGCATATCAAAGAGGGACGAATGATAACCCCAGAGGATAAAGATATGTGTGTCATTTCAGAGGAACTGGCAAAGCAAAATAATCTGAAAATCGGCGATAAGATTTCTTTTAATGATTACCATGATACTGAAAATTCAAAGGTATCAGAAGCCGAGATTGTTGGAATTTATCAAGTGGATCAAAAGATGTCCCCACTTATGCAGGGAGATACTTACCGTTCGGAAAATGTGATATTTACGGATTTGAGATTTCCAGAAAAGGCAGAGGGTGAAACAAGTCCATTATATGAAAGAGCCTATTTCAAAGTGGAAGATGTGGAAGCTTACGATGAAGTAAAAGAAAATCTGCAAAATACGGACATCAACTGGGAGCAGTATGATTTGATTGACAATAACGGAAATTCCGAAACCATGTCCTCAAACTTCAATGATTTAGCAAAAGTAAGCGAAATGATGATATTGGTAATCTCTGTTGCAAGTTTTGTTATCCTTGTTTTCGTATTTCTGTTCTGGCTGAAAAATCGGGTGCAGGAAGTCGGTATTTTCTTATCTCTCGGTGTTCCGAAATTTAGAATTATCGGGCAGATTTGGAGCGAAGCGATTATGATTGCTGTTCTTTCCCTTATGTTATCCTTTGCTGTCGCTCCTGCCGTTTCCAAAGTAACTGCAAATTATCTGGTATCACAGCAGGTTCAGCAAATGCAAGAGGAAGAAAAGAATAATGAGGGAAAAGTATCCACAGAATACGTTGCACCAAAGCAGGACGTGCAGAGTATCAGCGTAGAGGTTACGCCAGAAATGTATCTGTTGGACGGTGTAAGTGTTCTTGTGTTGATAACAACTTCTGTTCTGGTATCTGGAATTGTAATACTAAAGAGAAACCCGAAAGATATTTTATCGGAAATGAGTTAGGAGGACGACGAAAATGTTAGAAGTAAAGAATGTAAGCTATGCTTACAAAACAAAAAAAGATAAAACCATTTTGAATAATGTATCTGCTACTTTCGAGGAGGGTATTTTTTATACCATTATCGGTCCCAGTGGCGCAGGAAAAACCACACTCTTATCTCTGTTAGCAGGCTTAGATACAGCAGTAAAAGGGACTGTCCTTTGTAATGGCGAGGATATTACAAAAAAAGGGCTGAATTACCACAGAAAGCATAATATCTCATTGGTATTTCAAAACTATAATCTGATTGATTATTTGACAACGGTTGAAAATGTCAAATTAGGCGGTAGTGGAAATGCTGAAAAATTATTGGAAGAAGTCGGTATTGGCAAAGAATACTGGCAGAGAAATGTACTGCAATTATCTGGCGGACAGCAACAGCGTGTAGCGATTGCAAGAGCTTTAGCCAGCGACGCTCATGTACTTTTGGCAGATGAACCCACGGGAAATCTTGATGAAACTACCGCTGATGAAATCATTGCTTTGCTGAAAAAGACTGCACATGAATTAGGAAAATGTGTTGTTGTGGTTACACACAGTAAGCATTTGGCAGAAGAAGCCGACGAAATCTTAGAAATTAAAAACGGTGCAATTTCTTTTCTGTAGGCGCAGAAAATCTCATACATTTGTTGTTTATTTACTACTTTTGGTTGCATTTACCAGCATGAAAATACAAACGGAAAAATCTTAAAATAAAGGTAGTAACTATAATTACGATAGGCATATATCATATATAATCCTGTTCCTTATAATCACTTATTGCATGCGATTTAGTTATTACTAGCAAGGACCCGTCACGCACCGCTGTAAATTTTAATTCTACAAATGTTTTCTCTTTGTTAATTAAAAAAATACCTTGATCATTAATAGCGGAAAAATAGACAAACGCGTTGACGTTGAAAAACACGGACGGTATAATAAAACCAAAAGGAGGGATGGATTGATGGAAATGATACTTATCGGTTTGGTGGGAATTATAATCATTGCTGTTCTCGCAAATGTGTTTTTGGGAGGGAAAAATAGTACAAAAAGATTTGACGCCTGGAGGAAAAGTGGGAAAAGTATGCTGGATGATTTTGATAAGGAACGGAAAGATCTGGATAATCTTATGAAATAAAATCTAAGCCGCCCATTTGGGCGGCTTATGGAATATATATGCAAGGTTCTTTTTTAGCGGTTTCCGTACATTTTTTCGTAATAATTCTGATATTCACCAGAGATAATGGTTTCCCACCATTCTTTGTTATCCAGATACCACTGAATGGTCTTTTTGATTCCGTCTGCAAATTTTGTTTCCGGCAGCCATCCCAGTTCGTTGTGGATCTTGGTAGGATCGATCGCGTAACGCATATCATGTCCCTTACGGTCAGCTACATAAGTGATCAGGCTTTCCGGTTTTCCCAATTCTTTACAGATAATCTTTACAATATCAATATTTGTCATTTCATTGTGCCCGCCGATATTGTAAACTTCGCCAACACGACCGTTATGAATGATCAGATCGATCGCCTTGCAGTGGTCTTCTACATAGAGCCAGTCACGGACATTTTCACCTTTTCCGTATACGGGAAGTGGTTTGTCGTTTAATGCATTGGCGATCATCAGCGGAATCAGCTTCTCCGGGAAATGATAAGGTCCATAGTTGTTGGAGCAGCGGCTGATGGTTACAGGCAGTCCGTATGTTCTGTGGTAAGCCAGTACCAGAAGGTCAGCACCTGCTTTGGAGGAACTGTAAGGGCTGCTGGTGTGGATCGGTGTCTCTTCGGTGAAGAACAGATCTGGTCTATCCAAAGGCAGATCGCCGTATACTTCATCGGTGGAAACCTGATGGTAACGTTTGATTCCGTATTTTCTGCAGGCATCCATCAGCACAGCAGTTCCTTTGATATTGGTATCCAGAAATACTTCTGGATTTTCGATAGAACGGTCTACATGGCTTTCCGCAGCAAAGTTTACCACCATGTCAGGATGTTCTTCTTCAAATAATTTGTAAACTGCTTCTCTGTCCGTAATGCTTTCCTTGACGAAACGGAAATTCGGGTTATCCATAACAGGAGCCAGAGTGGACAGGTTACCGGCATAAGTCAGGCAGTCCAGGCAAATGATCCGATAATCCGGGTATTTTTTCAGCATATGGAAAATAAAGTTGCTTCCGATAAATCCGGCTCCGCCGGTTACAATAATATTCATAAATAAACGCTCCTTCTTTATTAGTTGTGCAGTACATCCAGATATTTGCCGTCCAGCACGTCTTTCAGATACTGTCCGTACTGATTCTTCTTCAAAACTTCGTATACTTTCAGTACATCTTCTTTGGAAATCCAGCCATTTAAGTAAGCAATCTCTTCCAGGCAGGCAATTTTTCTGTGCTGATGGGATTCCATGGTTTTTACGAAATTGGTAGCTTCCACCAGACTTTCATGAGTTCCGGTATCCAGCCAGGTAAAGCCCTGTCCCAGAAGTTCCACATTCAGGCATTCATTTTCCAGATAAATCCGGTTCAAATCGGTGATTTCCAATTCGCCCCGGGCGCTTGGCTTCAGATTTTTTGCATATTCCACAACTTTGTTGTCGTAGAAGTAAAGACCTGTCACGCAGTAATTGCTCTTGGGGTGTTCCGGTTTTTCTTCGATGGAAATTGCTTTTCCTTCGCTGTTAAACTCTACGATACCGAACCGTTCCGGATCATCTACATAGTAGCCGAATACAGTAGCGCCTTTGCCGCTTTCTGCATTTTCTACAGCAGCTTTTAAACGTTTTTTCAGACCATGACCTGCAAAAATGTTATCTCCCAGTACCATAGCTACCGTGTCATTTCCAATAAATTCTTCGCCGATGATGAAAGCCTGAGCCAATCCATCCGGGCTTGGCTGTACGGCATAGGTAAGATTTACGCCAAACTGATGTCCGTCGCCCAGAAGCTCCTGAAAACGTGGAGTATCCTGAGGGGTAGAGATGATCAGAATATCCCGGATTCCTGCGTTCATAAGAACGGACATGGGATAGTAGATCATCGGTTTGTCATAGATGGGAAGTAACTGTTTGGAAGTTACCATGGTAAGCGGATAAAGGCGAGTACCTGATCCGCCTGCTAAAATAATTCCTTTCATGTTGTATCCTCCTAGTGATTCTATTCTGTTTTTCCGTGATGTTTTCTATAGTATAAAAGGTGACCTAACGTCACCTTCAAGTATTTTTTTGATTTTTATGAAATTTTCACATAGAACATAGAAAAATTCCAGCGTCTTTCGTGATATGAAACCCTTTTTGGGTCTTTTTTTCCACAAAACTGCGAAAATCCTTATAGCGATCCAGAAGCATCTGATTCTGATTGCCATGGCAGGAAAGGATATATTGAATCAGCGGTTCCGGCTGATCCAGGAAAATGTCATCATCAAAATGGAGACAGGATATTTGGGAAAAATAAGGTTCCAGTATAGCCTGTCCGTTTTCAAGACCAAAATGCTCGTAAAGATTTTCTGCTGCCAGAACGATTCTTCCGTCAAATTCCTGTACCAGATTGCTGATTTCTTTCATGTGTTCTGTTCCGTAAGTGCTGCACAGAAAAGTTCCGCCCGGTTTCAGAATACGGCGTACTTCTTCACAAACCTGAGGAATATTTTCACAATAAAAAAGGAGATGATTGGCAATCACCAGATCAAAGCTGCGGTCAGGAAGGGGCATTTGATGACAGTCAAAACAGAGGAAGGAAAAGCGGGGATCTTTCAGTCCGATATTTCTCCGGGCATCTCGAAGCATCCCTTCCGAGATATCAGAAAGAGTGATCTGGATCTGCTCGGGAATCTGGCTGCGGTTTTCCGTCCAGAGAGCGCCGTTGCCGCATCCCAGTTCCAGAACGTTCATGTGGGGAGAGATACCGCAATTTTGGTAGATCCAGGGAAACCATCCCTGAGCATTGCGGGAAAAATCCCGATGAAGCTGGATTCGTGTGGTGATATTGGTAGCATTCAGATACTGGGATTTTAAAGTCTTTTCCATTCCTGTCAGGTGGATCAGATCCAACATCTGACTCCAGTTTACCTGGTGCTCCTGTTCAATGGCGGAAACCGTCTTTTCAATGGCATTTTCTACCAGCTGCATTTGCTCAATCTTATCCTGAATCAGCTGTTTTTGAAGAGTCAGGGCATTCAGGAGAAAGTGATAATCCGTATCGTTGATCGTCATTTCACGAATATCATCCAGAGAGAAGCCGAGATATTTCAACAGAAGGATCTGCTGCAGACGGGCAAAATCCGAGTCCGTGTAAAAGCGCGCTCCAGAAGGATTGACATAGGAGGGCTTTAAAATATTCTGTTTGTCGTAAAAGCGTATGGTGCGCACAGAGACTTGCGCCATCCGGGCAAATTCACCGGAAGAATAATAACCGGGCATTTTCATCTGATAGAAACCTCCCTAGATTTATAATGATTTTGGGGCGGGTCATAAAGGCATAAAACCACTTATGTGCAAGCACAACGTGGTTTATGACCTTTTGATCCTGGCATCTTATAATTATAGAAGGAAAAAGAAGATTTTTCAAATGTTTTTCAAATAGTTCTTGCAGCCGCTCGAGGTTTATGGTAAATATGGTAATACACGTTTGAAAAAAGTAAAGAAGAATAGGAAGGAGAGAAGTTTCTGATGTGGAGGAAAATACGGAAAAAGTTTATTGGAGATAAGGCTTTTTACAAAATGGTACTGGCGATTGCTGTTCCAATCATGATTCAGAACGGAATCACCAATTTTGTAAGTCTTCTTGACAACATTATGGTGGGACAGATCGGTACAGAACAGATGTCCGGCGTTGCGATTGTGAATCAGCTGATCTTTGTGTACAATCTGTGTATTTTTGGAGGAGTTTCCGGAGCGGGGATTTTTACAGCTCAGTACTATGGACAGAAAGATGATGAAGGAATCCGTCATACCTTTCGATTTAAGATCTGGATGGCGCTGCTTTTAACCATAGGGGCGATTACCGTGTTTCTTATCTGGGGCGGCGATCTGATCCAGATGTATTTAAATGGTAGCAGTGATGGAGGAGATCTGGCCGCAGCCCTTCATTATGGAGAGGATTACATGTTGGTGATGCTTTTAGGGCTTCCGGCATTTATGATGATCCAGACGTATGCCAGTACATTGAGAGAGTGTGGGGAAACCATGGTTCCTATGAAAGCCGGCGTTACAGCGGTGTGTGTGAATTTGGTATTTAATTATCTGCTGATTTATGGAAAGTTTGGGTTTCCTCAGATGGGCGTAGTGGGAGCAGCTGTTGCGACCGTATTATCCCGTTATGTGGAGATGGCGATAGTGCTCATCTGGACGCATAAACATAAAGAAATCAATACCTATATTACAGGCTTGTACAAAACACTAAAGGTTCCAGGGCATCTGGTGAAAAAGTTTCTGATTAAGGGATCTCCGCTGCTGGTAAATGAAGCTCTTTGGTCGGCGGCGCAGGCATCTTTGCTTCAATGTTATTCGGTGAGAGGTTTGGGAGTAGTGGCGGCTTTAAATATTGCCAGTACGATAGCAAACCTGTTTAATGTGGTGTTTATTGCCCTGGGAGATTCTGTTGCTATCGTTGTGGGACAACAGCTGGGAGCAGGTAAGATGGAAGAAGCCAGAGATACAGATAATAAAATGATTGCGTTTTCTGTTATGTGTTGTGCGGGAGTTGCGATTGCCATGCTGTTTATAGCGCCTTTATTTCCCAAATTATATAACACTACGGGAAGCACCCGGCAGCTGGCGGAGTATCTGATTATCGCGCAGGCGATCTTCATGCCGCAGAATGCCTTTCTGCATGCTACTTATTTTACTCTTCGTTCTGGAGGAAAGACACTGGTTACTTTTTTCTTCGACAGTGTCTTTGTATGGTGCGTGAGCGTCCCCATTGCTTATGTGTTGAGTCGATATACCAGCATTTTTGTCGTGTTGATTTTTATGTTTGTACAGATGGGAGACTGGATCAAGTGCATCATAGGATTTGTTTTGGTGAAAAAGGGAGTATGGCTGCAGAATATCGTGGCAGCGGAAAAATAATTAAGAATCCTTTTTTGCCTGCATTTTCTTTTTGATATATTCTTCCTGCATACGGTCATCGGCTTCCCGGTCGAAGTCGGAACTGATGGCAAGGCAGGAGTAGGAGATCAGCGTGATCAGACAGAGAAGAAGAAAGAAAAATAAGCCCATAGAGAATACTCCTTGCTGGATAAAATTATTGTTTACGCTTTATTTTATGCAGGTTCCATAGAATTATGTACAGGAAAACAAAAAAATGCGCTTGCATTTAAAAAAGTTGTATAGTATAATAAACGCTGGTATAAAAAGAGATGGTCCTCTGTTACGCGACGTATTAAGAACATCCGAAGTAAAGGAGAAGAAAGATGAACGAAATTATTAAAAACATCGAAGCAGCTCAGATGAAAGCTGAAGTTCCGGCATTTAATGTTGGAGATACCGTAAAAGTTTATGGTAAGATCAAAGAGGGAAACCGTGAAAGAATTCAGATTTTCGAAGGCGTTGTCCTGAAAAAACAGGGTGGAAGCTGTCGTGAGACTTTCACAGTAAGAAAGAATTCTAATGGTATCGGCGTTGAGAAAACATGGCCGCTGCATTCCCCGAACGTAGAAAGAGTAGAAGTTGTAAGACGCGGTAAAGTACGTCGTGCAAAACTGAACTACCTGAGAGGACGTATCGGTAAAGCAGCTAAGGTTAAAGAGCTGGTAAAATAATCAGAAACAGATGAGGGAGCAGGGGACTGTCGCATTTAACATGCTTATTACGACAGGCCCCTGTTTCACATTACAAAGAGTTTTATGTTAAGAGGAAAAGGATATGGGTTTTTTTAAGGCAAGGTATGTAAGGGATTATGTGGCGGCTGCAAAAGTCAAATCCATCCTTTTATGGATTGTAGAAATTGTTGCTGTGCTTGTACTGGGAGTGATGCTGGCAGTGGGGTTTGGAAAGACCACCGTGATGCAGGAAGGTTCCATGGAGCCTACTTTGCAAGCGGGAGATACGCTTTTGATCAACCGGGCAGCGTACAGGTTCAGTTCGCCCAAACGAGGGGATATTATTGCCTTTAAGATTAGTGATGATCAGAAGGCAAGCACACATATTAAACGGATCATTGGTCTTCCGGGAGAAACCGTTCAGATAAAAGACGGCCAGATTTTGATTGACGGAAAGGTTTATCGGGAAGAGACGGCGTTTCCTGCGATAGAAAATGCAGGTATGGCAGATCAGGGGATTACCCTGAAAAAAGGGGAATATTTTGTACTGGGCGATAATCGGAACAACAGTGAGGACAGCCGTTTTGTGGATATGGGAACGATCAAAAAGAAAAATATTATCGGAAAATTGTGGTTTATCATTTCCCCGAAGGAACGTTTCGGTTTTATCCCAAACGGGAAGTAGATGGATACAGGATTTTTAAAGAGAAGAACAGAGGTGAGAGAAAGAGATGAATTTACAATGGTATCCCGGTCATATGACCAAGGCGAAAAGACAGATGCAGGAAGATCTGAAACTGATCGATCTGATCATTGAGCTGGTAGATGCCCGGATTCCTTTAAGCAGCAGGAATCCGGATATTGACGAATTGGGAAAAAACAAATCCCGTCTGATTCTTTTGAACAAATCAGATCTGGCGGATGAAAAATATAACGAAGAATGGACGAAATATTTTCAGCAGAAGGGATTTTTTGTGCTGAAGGTAAATGCCAGATCCGGTGTGGGGCTGAAAGCGATTCAGGGAGTGATCACGGAAGCGTGTAAGGAAAAGATAGAAAGAGATCGGCGCAGGGGAATTAAGAATCGTCCCATCCGTGCTATGGTAGTGGGAATCCCCAATGTGGGAAAATCTACCTTTATCAATTCTTATGCCGGAAAAGCCTGTACCAAGACGGGAAATAAGCCGGGAGTGACGAAGGGAAAACAGTGGATACGGTTGAATAAATCGCTGGAGCTTTTAGATACTCCGGGAATTTTGTGGCCGAAGTTTGAAGATCAGGAAGTGGGAAAACGACTGGCTTATATTGGTTCTATCAAAGATGAGATATTAAATCTGGAAGAGCTGTCTCTGCTTCTTCTGGAATATATTCGGGAGAATTACCCCGGTATGCTGACGGCTCGTTATGGAATTTCTGAGGAAGGAACGCCTCTTTCTATGTTGGAGGGAATTGCGGAGAACAGAAAATGTCTGGTTCGGGGTCAGGCGCTGGATTATGCAAAGGCAGCAGGCATCCTGATGGAAGAATTCAGAAATGGAAAACTGGGAAGGATTACGCTGGAACATCCTCCCGTGGAGGAAAATCATGAAGACCATCCGTGAGATTAAGCAGGAGCTTCAGAATGCAGATGTATCTTCCAGGGAAAGTCTTCTGGAACAGTACCGGGCAGATACCCGAAGCGGAGTGGCAGCTCTGGTGAGAAAATATGAGCGAGAAGCGGAGAAACTGGAACAGGAAAAACAGCGAATTGAGACTTTGAAGGTTTATGAGAAGAAATATGAAGATCTGGGGTTTGTCTGTGGGATTGATGAAGCAGGAAGAGGACCTCTTGCGGGACCGGTAGTGGCAGGGGCAGTGATTCTGCCAGCAGACAGTCAGATTTTGTGGCTGAATGATTCCAAGCAGCTTTCTCAGAAAAAAAGAGAAAAAAATGTTCACAATCTCAAGAGGATAGGTGAAAAATACCTCCTCACAAAAATTGTGAATATTTGTCCTGGCGATGCTCACTTTGAGGTGAAAAAAGGGCATCTTTTTTGTCAGGTTACAAACAACAAAGTTAATCGAAACGAAATTCAAAACAATACTCATGTTGGAAGCGATTTATAAGCTTAATATCCATGTGGAACCCGAGTCGATAGACGTGCTCGATCATGTCAACAATCGAGAATATCTGCGCTGGATGGAAGAAGCGGCGATTTGCCATGCCGCACACAATGGATGGCCTTTTGAAGAGTTGAAGAAAATTAACTCTGCTTGGGTGGCTAGACAACACTGGATTGAATACCTTCGCCCAGCCCTGTTAGGAGACAATCTGGTTCTTTACACTTGGGTACAGAGTCTCAAACGTTTTTCCTCGCTGCGCCGTTATGCTTTAAAACGAGGTGATGAGGTCTTAATGGTTGGAGCGACGGAGTGGGTTTTCGTTGATTTTG